>JACCDO011094282.1_pt1 | contig 12138 bp, 12 predicted proteins | sample 7446101 | NCBI WGS metagenome assembly JACCDO01 (sample SAMN15323440, study PRJNA562643) | freshwater metagenome | isolation source: river surface water | place: USA:Blue River Watershed | collected 2017-08-16 | reverse complement strand
GCAGCGGGATTCAAGCCAGGAGGATAATAGGGTTGAGCCATAGGATTCATACCAGGAGCAGGTGCAGCAGGTGCGGCAGCGTCATTTCGGTTATTGTTGGCACGGCGAGCCGCATTGATCTCACGGAGAAGTGCATTCATATTCACAGCATTGCGAGCAGAGTTATTACCAGCACCAGACATTTGTTCTACAAAGATATGAGATTTTAAAGATATAAAAAATTTGAAGCTGAATTCCTCGCGAGTTACATTGTAATCAAAATGTGCGAAGCTCTTACCTGGATCTTTACACCCTGCAATCGTGAGAAGACGGAAGGAACCACAGGGCTCTGCTATGAGCACCAGGGGCACTATGAACAAGAAAGATGGATTCACAAGTATATTACCCATCCCAAGCATGGGAACACTGTTCTTCTCGGTCATCAAAAAGGCTCTGTAATGAGAAATCTTGAGGACCACATTCGGCACGCAACGAAAGAGCGAGTGATCATTTCGGAAGAAACCATTCGTTCTCTAGCAGCAGTTGAGAAGTATGTAGATGTCTACCGCCTGCTGTGTGAGAATGAGTATGTTGATCCCTTGTGGAACAAAGACCTCTTCAATCTAAGCATTACATCCTTCTTGAAAAGGCGCAAAGCAGTCTTCTCTGGATTCTGGCCCCAAGTCCATAGCTACTTTCATTCTTACTTGACCAATCCAAACTTTGGACCTACCCTCTTCTTCTTTCACTTTCTTCGGATTCTAGTCAAGATGAAGAAGCAAGCAGAGATTCACGCTTACTACCAAGATATTCAATATGACGCGATCATCCACGAATTCTTTGCTCCTGAGAATGACCAAGCGTTGCAGTCCCTGTTTGATGATTGCTGCTTGTGTTCAAAGGAGTATCTAGCGCTTGCAGGACGGTGTAAGGATCCAAAGACACAGGAGTTCTTCTTTACAGTCATCTATCCATATTTCCAGGCACAAAAAAAGAAGATTCGCCAGGAGAGAAAGGTGAAGGGAGATGATCTCAAGCGAGAGATTGTAGAGGTTGTGTATCATCCGCGCAATGTGGAGCGGTGGTTGAATACAGGGGGTTGGGAACTTTGGGATATGATGTGCTAAACAAAAAAAGAAAAGACCGAGCAGATGAAAGTTCCTTGGCCGCCCGAAGAGGAAGCAGGATGGAGGATTACATCTCTTAAAACCCACAAACAACAACTTTTTTTCCCAGTGCTTCCACTGGAGCAGGCGTTTTTTGCCATTCGGCTCAAGGCTGAGAAGCCACTGGAGCTTGAACTCAAGACACAAACTACAAAATCCTTTGCTTTTGAAGTCAATCCAAATGAATGGACTGTGCTCCCGTATGTCATAGAGAGTCATACGTTGGGTGAATTTTGGGATGTTCTTGAATGCCCTCAGGACTGCACAGTAGAATTAGCTTCATTCCATTGGAACCTACGGCAATATCGTATGCGGGTCTTACTCAATGAAGAGGGATATATGATATGCGCCTATAAATACAATAAAAATGGACAGCTAATGTCAATGTTAGCCTATGAAGATAAACCCTATAAGCCTACAGAAGATGGATATGTATTACGTCCAAGGCAACTCAAATCTAGCGCAGAACTTTTTTCATTGGGCAGACAATTTTCCACAAAAAAGTTACCAGAAAGTAGGTATTTCCCCTGGATGAAAAATGGCGCGCAAGGGGAGAAAGCGTATGAATGAAGAGGTGGAAATCGTTTGTAGGTTTTGTTTGGACGGGACAAAGGCCCCAGGCAATCCACTGCTAGATCCTTGTGAATGCAAGGGATCCATACAATTTGTTCATAAGCTATGTTTATTAAGGTGGAGACATCAAAATGTAGAGCGCAATGGAGAGGTATGTCTATTGTGCAATACACCCTATACAATTCCCCTTGATACAGGTTTAGAGCGGATTCCAGAGTTCTATTTTGTGTATTTCCCCCTTGACAATCCTATTCTCTTTAATATCATTTTCCACTATTGTTGGGCAGTTCTTCGGTTGTTTTCAGTGGGATCACCCACACGTTCTTTTGTAAATGAATATGAATTCTTTCAATTGATAACTCACAGTTTTCTGCTGTCGTTAATGGTTCAACGGACAAAAGTTCGGAATTGGTCACGTTATACTCAGAGATGGTCAATGGATTATCGCTGGATTCTTTTTATCTTTCATTTTCTGATTCTATCAATGCGGCTCTTTGGTTCTTCAGGATTATCTCTGTGTGCATCAAACTTTGTAATGCAGATCTACTGGAAAATTCATATGGAAGTCCTTGAAGAGATGAATCAAGAGGTTCTTCACTTAAACTAGTCAGGCAATAGTTTGTAAAGGAGTAATCAGATGGCCTGTAAGGGGCACGAGGGAAAACCCGATGCATGCTATTTTCCAGTGAAAAAGAATTCATTTTGGGAGTTGTGCGTGAGTTGTGAGCGAATAGAAAATCGCTTGTTTTTGGAAGCCGTCCAAAGAGCAATCCGAGATGCTACGATTACATTTACATTTCACACGAAGGAGTATTCTCTAAATGACCCTCATTTTCCAGAACGCTACTTGCGACATACATCCTTTTTATCAACACACCAAGATCCACGTTTGAGTATGTTACTTCTCTTGTATAAATCCAATCGCGCCCTTTTCAAGACCTGTGTGAGGACATTTATTCAAGACGCAAGCTTTATTATAAGTGCAAATCTATTGTATAGGAGTCATCTTCCGCAGCAGTCTACGTGTGCAATGTTAGAGAACATTCAGAGAGAAGTCAGACAGCACTTTACAGATCTACCAACGTGTCCTTGTTGTATGTCAAAAAAACTCCTTCGCATTGAACGAGAGAATATAAACAATCGGATTCTACAGCACGTGTATAGAATTTTTCAAAATCACACACTTGCTCAGCACCCTACGTGGTTTGTCTGGACGTTTAAGTTACTCCAAACAATTTGGGAAAGAGACCTGGAAGATCTCTTTACATTCCAACGAATAGATGTATGGATTCGTGGAAATAATAATGTTCTAGAGTTTCGTGATTGGCTGGGAGCTTTTTTAGAGACACCTGTTGTGATGGAGAAAGCTCTTACTGGTAAGATCTCAGTGTTAGACAGAGAATATATACTTTTATGGACGGGTCAAGAATTACAACCAGAGTTTTACAGACGGCTTTTAAAACGGCGCCAAAATCTGTATAAAGAAGAGTTGATTATGCGGACGTGGCATCCCAAGCGAATCTTTTTCTGGTGTTTTGATCTGGAAGAGTTAGCAGAGTTTGGTCCTATAGATCACGATCAACTACAAAGTAGTTTAGACGATGTGCATCCATAAATGTTGACAGTTCAAGAAGAATATGATACAGAGATGCTATTAAAAAGGTATTTGAGAACCGATTGAACAGATGGAGGGGCCAAGAACTATGAATGGGCATAGGATATGTATGGTGCAGATACGAAATAAGATACTCAAAGGGCACTACATAGACACAGAAATACAAGGGCACAACGATGAGTTCCAGGGCATTTAGACCAGAATATCGTTTATTTCGTTCTAAATGCCAAATGATATACCGATTTCTCCAACCGGACTTTGAGAACCACACAAAGAACAATGGAGACACCGTAAAGACAACAAGGTGGCGAAACTGTTGGCGTGAAGAGGATTCATACGTGTATACTTCACCTGTTTTCTCTAAAGCATCTAACAAAAAGAAGGGGATTTGCGAGTAAAAGGAGCTGAATATGAATAAGTCAACAAAGAACTGGAGATTCATTAGGACTGATCTGTCTTACTGAAGACACTGGAATAAGATTTACGAATCCAGCGAGTAAAGTAATTGAGGTCCAGATTGCAGCTAAGATTGTAGATTTCGTGAAGTTCAAACCACTTTGCATCTTGAATCTCAATGAGATCTTGGGGTTGAGGAGTGGGTTCTTCAGTGAAGTGGAAGATGAAGTAGCCACCTGCTGCAAGTTTCTTGTAAGAGGAGAAGCTGACATCGGGTTTAATGCCGGTCTCTTCATAGAGTTCACGAAGGGCACACTGAATATCGGACTCTTTGTATTCCATATGACCTTTGGGCAGAGACCACTTTCCACCTTTGCCCTTGACAAGAAGGATCTTGCGGTTCGGGCTCACACAGATGCATCCATAGACTTTACGATGTCTGGGCACATAGCTAGAGAAGGCTGCTGGAAACGGCGGTGAATCTTCACAGGAAGATAGAGTTGGTGATGAATGAGGCGTATTGGGCTTTGTGTAAACCATTTAGCCTAGAGGGTTGGGTTAGCCTGAACCTTGACGATTCAAGCGACTCAAATTTTTAGGGTGAACTAAAATTCAATTCCTGTTTAAACATTTTCATTGAAGAGCAACTAAAGATGAATGAATGGGTGGCTCCAAGGCTTACAGGAGGATTGGGAAATCGTTTGTTTGAATTTGCAGCGGCTCTGGGCCTAGCAGAGAAGTATAACAAGCCGTGTATCTTTTTGAAGACGCAATTTACACGAAATGATCACGGTCCTATGGATTCTATCTGTAAGTTGTATCCTAGTATACCCATTCTTGAAACATCTAGTGAGCCTCAGACAATGTATTACGAGAGGCGCAATGGCTGTTTTATTTACGATGCATTTCCTGAGGTTCCAGGAGGCCGTTGCATTGTTGTGGATGGTTGGAGACAAACAGAGAAGTATTTTCCAAAGAACAAAGCTGAGCTTCTGCCCTCTTGGGATGCTTTCTTAAAAGAAGCAGATCAGCTAAAACTTCAACAAACCTATAGATTAACTACGCAACAAGAACGAGAGAAAACGTGGTTTTTACACGTGCGCTTGGGAGATTACAAGGTGCTCCCGCATCACCAGATACCTATTCTGCCTTACTATCAAACGTGTTTGAACAAAGTTCCAAAGGACTGTAAGGTGTATTTGTTCAGTGATGAGCCTCATCTCTGTGGTCAATGGGTGGAAGCGCAATGCAGGGGCCGTGGTCTTCAGTTTGAGATCTGTAGTGAAACGGATGAGATCCGTGCCCTCTATGTGATGTCCCAATGTTGGGGAGGCGCGATTGTTGCAAATAGCACATTTAGTTGGTGGGGAGCGTATTTTGCGTGGTTGGCGCAGGGGCAAAAAGATTCTTACAAAGCTTTTTATCCGAGCATTTGGGGTCAGGGTCTACCGCCAGCAATTGATGTTGTTCCACAGTTTGGGCAGGTAGTAGAGATTGAACTCTAAGTGTATTTTCGGCGAGTCATACGGCGTTTCGTAGAGTGGCGTTTGACCCTTCGTGTTCCACCTTGATGTGCCTTGAGTTCAGGAGGTGGTGTATATTTACCTTTGTCATAATCAATATTTTTATACCAGGGATACGGGCAGCGATAGATCTGCGGAAGTTGTGAAGAATTTGCTCCAAATCCCTTTTTCTGGCCAGGAGTTTCATACACAAACAGATTTTTTCGCGAGCAGGGCATAGGTCTCAGGTCTTTTTGACAGTATTCAATGAAAGGCAAAAAGGTTGTTGTATCAGAGTCTTTAATTGTATTGGGATTTTCAAGACTGTTATAAATAGCCCTTTGTTCTAGTGTAAGGGATTTTAATTCATTATCAGAATCATACGGATCGGCAAAGAGAAGTCTATCAGGTATGACACCATAAGAATAGGGATTCAAATAGGTTGAGGGTAAATCCGCTACTTTATGATTAAAGTAGACAGGAGCAGCAGGATAGTGTTCAGCGGCAGCGAATAAAAATCCGAGTTTCAGAGCATCTTCTGTTCCAAAAAGGGTTTCTGGAGAAGGGATGAGTTCCCCAATGATGAGGTGAAAAGGTGGTTTGACTGGTTTAGACGGAAAACTATAATCAGGAGCAGGCATTTGTAGTAAAGACTTCTTACCTTTTTCACTGCAGAAGACGCGAAGCACAATATAGTTAACATTGTGAGTATTCAATATGGATTCAATAAGCAAGAGGGGTAAAAATATTTTACTTTTTGCGTAGGACTTGATGTATTTGCCTTTTACGGGATCTACATATGCGGTGAGTCCACTAACAGCATTTCCTTCTTTAACATACCAGGGAATATTTTGGTATCTATAAAAACCACGTGCTTTATTTGCTTGACTATATTTTACTGGCAGCTGTGTATTGTATTTTACGGTGGCTGCATTGAGTTCATCTAAGCCATTATGTATCTTTTGGATGAGCGAGGCATATACAGTTGCAAGTGTTTTTACGGTTTGACTTCCACTATATGCCATTTCATCAATATCAATAAGATTTCCAATGACAAGTCCATCCATAAATGACTTTACAGCATCAAGGCGAAGTCCTGCTTTTTTCCAGAAGTGATAGAATAGAAGACTAATATAATAATTGGACTTGTCTTTTGTTCCTACAATAAAGGTCACAGGACCTTCTACAAGTTTTGAACGGACTTTTTCAACACACACTTGAAGCTGTTCAAGTAGCCTGGAATGGGATATATAAATGGTATTATCAACAAGAAGTTTTGCTAAACGTTTGCGTTCAGGTGTTTTCTGAGAATCAATCCATTTGGCCGCAAGTTGGGGATTTATTGTATGCTGATTTGCGTGAGGAGGACCTGCTAGTAATAATTCTATGGATTTCTCATAGTGAACTAAAAATTCATCAAGCATATTTTGTGACGTTGAAAGCAAGGGAGTAGGGTCAGGGAGTGTAATAAGCGGTATATAATTAACAATAACCGTGCATAAAAAGTCAGTAAATTGTTGAAGTGTTTTGAATTGCCAAAAAGGATATGTATCTCCCTTGTAATCGTATTGTTGTTTCTGTTTTCCTTGAGCAATTGTTGTTTTCCCAGGCGTAAGATCAAAGTTATAAAAGGATCCCAGTTTTAAACCAGTATACAAAGGATTATCAACGATAATTGTATCCAAGAGTTGCTCACGAGTTGTTATAGGTTGTTGAAAGACAGATACATCTCGGAAGGGTATACTTTGTTTCATACGATTGAAGAGATCAATGTAGGCTTGTTCTGATTCTGTAAAGTCAGCCATCTAAACATACAGCTGAAAATTTACGTAGAAATGAGAGCACTTACGGCCTTCTTTGTGGTAGCATCAGCAGTTGCACAAGTAGCAGAGTTAAATCGGACTCAGTATCTTGGACGTTGGTATCAGGCTTATAGTGATTTTGCTGTAGAGGCCACCTTTGAGAACAATTCCTATTGTGTGACCGCAGATTATGGCATCTATCCCAACAATACCATTTCAGTAGAGAACAGAGAGCGAAACTACAATGTATCGGGTCCTATTCGTCGCATTCTAGGCTGGGCATCTTCAGACAATACATCCAATCAGGGAGAGCTTTCTGTTCATCTTCAGACAACGAACTTTCCAGCGCCGTATTGGGTCTATGAATTGGGTCCTGCGACCTACAATGGATCCCTGTATGAATACAGTGTTGTGAGTGATCCTCTGAAGTTTACACTATTTGTCTTGGCGCGCAATCTTACAACCTTTGCGAGCACGTGGGCAGCTGGAGTTTTGGAGCGCCTGAAGGAGGCAGGATTTACAAATTTCCTAAATACACCCATTGCAACGGTGCAGGACAATTGCACGTATTGGTGATAAGGGGCAAAAAAATTGAAACGCCTTGCGCCTCATTCAAAAAGTATCCCTCCGCCCACAATGAACTCTACGCTCAACGTTAAGAAGACTGTAACTCGTGTGTTCTCTGAGAAGCAGATTCCAGATCACTTGAAGAATGAAGTCCTACGGATTAAGGCGGAGGCGGCAAAGTTGTCTACAAAGCCCAAGGAGCCAGTGAAGTCTCCCTTGGCCAAGGAGGTCGTTGCGAGTCCTCGTCCAGAGTTCTTGGAGCCCATTTCACCTGTTGCAAAGCTGTCTGCTGATTCTATCAGCAAACTCTTTGTAGAATATCAAAAGAAGAATGTGGAGGAGTATCTTCATTGGGAGGCCCAGCGGCCAAGCACTTGGTTGAAGCAGATTGAGGTGCTTGAGAATCAGCGCTCTAAGATTACAAAGAAGGGCAAGTTGTCTGCCGAAGATCTTAGTAGGCTTGATGAGATTGACGAGAGGATTGACTATTGCGAGGAAGTCCTTGCGGATCTTGAGAATGATTATTTTGAGGATTCCGAGTAAAGGATGAATTCAGAGCCACCTGCGGTAAGAGCTGCTGCATTTAATAATGATTCTGTTGTGGGTGATACAGTTGTAAAACTAATAAAGGACCTCAAGATTGAGTGTATTATAGAAACAGGAACATTCCGCGGGACAACAACAGCTTTTTTATCAGAGGCATTTCCTACTCTAGATATTTATACCATTGAAGTAGACTTCAAGAACTTTTTAGAAGCTGAACAAAACCTCAAAGGTTACAAGAATATCAAGTTGATCTGTGGTAGCTCCGAGAAAAAGCTTGAAGAGTTGCTACCAAGTCTAAGAGGCAAACGTCTTTTATTTTACTTGGATGCACACTGGGAGGAGTATTGGCCTTTGTTGGATGAATTTGAGGCCATTCGGAAAAATGCCAAAGATATGTGTTGTATTGTGATTGATGATTTTAAAGTGCCGAACCGTCAATTTCAATTTGACGCCTACAAAGGACAGCCCTTAGATGTAAATTATATCCAACAAAAAATGAATGAGGTTTACACAACACCATTTTATTTTTTTAATGACAGATCTACAAGGCCGTGGAGAGCTGTTGGCAAGATCTATATAATTCCAAGAACCTGGAAAGATGAGATTACTGTCCGTTTAACAGAAGAAAATGGTCTTTATTATGTAAAATAAAAGCTTAGTGTTATGTGAGATCACGAACTTCAGGAAGCATCCATTGGGCATAGGATATGCCAAACTCTTCAAAGACTCTTTTTATTTTAAAAACTTCTTCAGATGGCCATTGTTTACCAAGATCTTTTTCTAGTTTCTCTGAGAGTTCTTGAGCAATAGGTTCAAACATAGGCAGTAACCAATCACGCCAATGTAACTCATCAAGACCAACTTCTTTCAAGTCGTTTTCCGTTTCCTTGAGGCATTTAATCCAGTAAGCTGTAGGTAGTTCATCATCTTCTTGAAGTTTCAAATCGTTGCGAACACGTTTCATTGTAGCTGGAATACGACTTTGTAGGATATCATTGGGTCGCAACTCAATCTTAATATTTTCATCAAATCCTATGAAAATATTACAGAGGCGAACCATCATACCTCCAGTGCAACGATATTCTCCATCTTTGACTTCTTCACAGAGCCTACGAATGAGTTCATCTTTAGTTTCAGGGTTCTTTTCAGTTTCAATGCGAATCCAAACCGCTTCAAGCAAATCGCGGAAAGGAACACCGTGCATAGCATAGGGCATAAGGATAAAAGATTCTAGAATGGTTACAACGCTACACTTTGATATAACCAATGACCGAATGTAAGAAAAAAGTTTTTGAAAGACGTTCCGCCTTGGATCACGAGCCTTGAAGTCTTTGATGGCAGCATCCATACGTTCAAGATAAGCATTTCCACCTTTCTGGCGGTGTTTTGCTTTCTCTATAAGGTAGGATATATTCTTAGAGGTTGAATCTTGGACCCCGCTATCGTGCACATTTTGTGTGTTCTCATAGACTGTTTTTTTGGGTATGGCTGCTGGAACTGTATGTTGAGGATCTCTATGTCTTTCTTGTGTATCGTAAGGAATGTAGGTAGCATAAAAATCTACTTGATGTGGTTCTACAGGAGGTGCTGTGGGAACACGAGTTCCTGAAAGATCTTCAACCAGAACATTTCCTACCATGACTGTATTTATTTGTATTGGTGCGACTTGGCCTGGACGAATAACTCGTGGTTCTGGACGAATACCAACCGTTCCACGTTGATTCTTTATTCCGTGTGTCATAAATGGGTTTCCAGTGACCCTCGCATTCACAGTGCGAAAGTTTAATCCAGGAATGGCACGTTTTAGAGCGTTATTTCTTAAATCAAGAGTATGGAGTTTAGGAGGTAATGGTCCTTCAAAAATCTCAATACGTCCATCACAGAGATTCATAACTTGGAGATTTACTGCATAGCTCAGGTCTGGAACATTTATAAAATAATTACATTCAGCATAGAGTTCTTCAAGTGTAGTTGGTATAGTTGGAAATGTGCGAACTTTAGTTCCATCCATACGCAAGACAGTAAGATCTGTAGGCAATTGCTTCATTGCTTTCTCATGAAGTGGATGAGATTCATGAGAACGGATGCCATCCTTTTGGAAACGAATTGCGTTGCGTTGCAGAGTAAGTTCATAGACACCAGAAGATGGAAATGTATCTTGTTCAAAAGTTCCAAGGCTTGTTACATAGCGGAACAGGGCCATATACGATCTTATGTAGATAGAAGGTTTAAACCACAAAATGAAATTCACATTTGAGACAAACACATATAAACAAGCGGTTTTAAAAACCTTGTTAAGACTAGATGAGTAACGCAATACTCCCAAAAGTTACAATTGAAATATCACATAAAGACCAATACAAAGAATCTTTTTTTGAACGATGTATTGGTCAAGCAGTTCGTGAACAAAGACTTGTAGATAAAGTTCCCGAATGGGAGCCATATCATTTAAATTCTGTCGCGAACCCTACTACCTTTATGGTATGGTATTACGAAGATAAAACACTCAAAGAGATGCGAACAAAAACTGGATCCTCTTATCAAAGACTATTCCAAGATATAAAGTGGATTGCAGATTCACTTCGCTGTAATATCACAGTGTTCCTAGGACACTTGGAAATTTGTGAAAATTATGTAGAGACAACGTATAAAGCATCTTTAGAAGGAGCAAATCAAAGTCAATTTACTCTTCCTACTGTCTTCCTTATTATTGCTTGCTATACGAATAAACTCGCAAATAAATATAATACAGATCCTGTCTTTGCCGAAAAGAAGATAGCTTTTTATGGATTTGAAGATTTTATGCACATTCACGAAGGTGAAATCTATGGTTGTAAAGACGTTCATAAGGCACCCCCTTCTATTGAATGTAGTTATGATACTGTTCAGAAGGATGTGGAAAGATTATTAGAACTTGACAAAAACGGTGCAAAGAAAACACTGAACAATGTTCGTCAAAAACGAGTGGATTTGGAAAATCCATTGGTCAAATGTTGTGAAGCAAAGGAAGCAGCAATGTATGATCTTTTTATAAAGTATTTAGATTATCGTAACTGTGTAAAGTTTACGAAAGAAAAATTAATGGAAAAGTTTCGCCCTTTTGTTACAAATCCAGGAGATAGGTCCACCTTAGTTTCACCTAATACTACCTTGATGGCAGCGGATGGAATCGCATGTAAAGATGGTAGTTGTGCAATTCCAAACCCTTATGTTGAAGCCTCTAAACAATCCAAAGTATTCAATGATATGTCTACTAAACTAAGACTCTACAAGGAATTAGAAAGTTCTTGGAAACAAGGATTGCCCGAGTTCACTGCTAAACTCAAAACAATCAAAGAGAAGGATGGAGGTATTCTTACATACAAACCTGATGAAGAGACACTTCCTATTTTAGCTCAATTGGTTGAAAATAAAAGAAACTATGATTTGAAAGAGATATATTCAATTATTCTATCAATTCTTAAGACATATGGAAAATATCTAAAATTCAATGTTCGCTATGGCAAGGAAATGGAAGCATTGCTTCATACGATACGATCATCAACACTTCCTGAGGGAAAACAATATTTTTTATATACAAAAATATATGAACTGGTAACCCCTAAAGAGCAAGAGGATGTATTCTTCCAAAAAAATAAATATGGTGAAATTCCATTTTTAACAGGTGTTGTTCTGGGAAAAAAAGTGCCATTGCTTCTCCTTCTTTTTTATATTGAGCATTTTGGTCCCAAACTAAAAGATGTAAAATGCACTATTGTAAAGGGCTTTACAGGGAACCTGCTTCATGCTTTATTGCTTTACCAAGATGATAATTTAGATTACACAATAAATATAAATAACAATAGAGGGAATATTAATCTGAATAGTGTTAACAATGTATTGTTGAACTGTCTCAAAGCACTCTTAGAGTTGGGTGTAGACCCAAATATGACGTTAAAGAAAGTCTGGTCAAATGATAGATTTGAAAGAGTTCCTGAAGAATATCTTGGATT
>JACCDO010628088.1_pt1 | contig 12138 bp, 12 predicted proteins | sample 7446101 | NCBI WGS metagenome assembly JACCDO01 (sample SAMN15323440, study PRJNA562643) | freshwater metagenome | isolation source: river surface water | place: USA:Blue River Watershed | collected 2017-08-16 | reverse complement strand
TTGGAATTGATAATGATATGCGTTCTTATTTTTTCGGGACATCTACCAAATCCGTTTCTCAACATCTTCAAGATACTATTCCAAATTACAAACACTATTCCATTGATATTCGTGATACTTCTAAACTTGAAGAAATCTTTAGTGAATACAAAGACACTTTAGAGTGTATAATTCATTGCGCTGCTCAACCTAGTCATGATTGGGCTGCTAAGGAACCACTTACTGATTTTAACATTAATGCCACTGCAACTCTGGGATTACTTGAACTGACACGAAAATATGTTCTCAAAGCCTCTTTTATTTTTATGTCGACCAATAAAGTCTATGGAGATAATCCCAATCGTCTTCCTATTGTAGAACAAGAAACTCGATATGAAGTTCCAGGATATGCTATTGATGAAACCATGTCAGTAGACCATTGTAAACATTCTATTTTTGGTGTCAGTAAGTTGGCTGCTGACAGTATGGTTCAAGAATATGGTCGTTATTTTGGAATGAATACTGTGGTTTTTCGTGGTGGATGTATCACAGGACCCAATCATCAAGGAGCCCAACTTCATGGATTCTTATCTTATTTGGTCAAGTGTATTGTGACAAGCCAACCTTATACCATTTATGGTTACAAAGGCAAACAAGTAAGAGACAATATTCATTCTTTTGATTTAGTGAATGCTTTTTGGCATTACCATAAGAATCCGAAACCTGCTGCTGTTTATAATATGGGGGGCGGGCGTGAAAATTCCTTGAGTATATTGGAGACTATTGAGAAAGTCAAACAAATGATACATTCTTCATGGAATAAGTATACCTATGTGGATGAGAATCGTTCAGGAGACCATATTTGGTATATTTCTGATTTGAGTAAATTTAAGAAGGATTATCCTTCCTGGTCTATTACGTATAGTATAGAGAGAATTCTTTCTGAAATTTTATCTACTTATTCGCCTATTACAGTGACCGCAAAACTTACTGGAGGTGTTGGAAATCAAATGTTTCAAATTGCTGTAGCTTATGCCACTGCGCGCCGTCTTCATGCCAAACTCGTGTTTGAACGTATGCAGTTTGACGGTTGTCGCCAAGGTTCTCATCCTTCCAAATACTATGATAATCTTTTCCAGAAGATAAAGTTTGTCGATTCTTTACCATTGGATGTGATTATTACTGAAAAAGGGTTTACTTATAATCCTGTTCATGAAGAGGTTCTCTATGCACTGAGTAAACAAGCGAATACCCTTTGTTTTCAAGGATATTGGCAAAGTGATTACTATTTTCGAGAGGTATCGAATGAAATCAAACAATTATTTACACCCACTGGAGGTATTGTATCTTATTTAGAACAACATTCTGAACTTTTCAACACGTATCCTGAACTCCAAACACCTCATGATTATTGTTTAATTGGTGTGAGAAGAGGAGATTACATTACTCATGCAGATTTCCATAATCCTTGTGGTATGACTTTCTATCAAGAAGGTATCAATAGAATGAATAAGGAGCGATATTATATACTTTCTGATGATGTGGCTTGGTGTAAAGAAAACTTCAAAGGCGACCAGTTCAGATTCTTTGAAATCAAAGATGATTTACATCAATTATTAGTTTCTTCTCTTTTTAAGAATTATATAATCTCGAATTCTACCTTTTATTGGTGGGGAAGTTTTCTTTCAGATTATAAAGATTTGAAGATTATTGCTCCTGATAAATGGGTCTTTGGTCCTGATGTAAAGATTGAAAAGTATTATTCTATTTATCGAGAAGGAATGATAGTTTTGGATAGACCTATTGAACGAACCTAAACATAGATTGGATTGCTACCATAGAATGTTAATTGAGTTCAAAGATGTTTATGAAATTTTAAAACGATATGGTAAAGAACCACGTGGAGTTTTTCATGTAGGTGCTCACGAATGTGAAGAACGTGAAGTCTATAATCAATATGGTATTCCTGATTCAAATATTGTATGGGTAGAAGGAAATGAAGAGATTGCTACACGTATGAGACAGAAAGGAATTCCAAATATTTACACGGCTTTAGTGGATGAGAACGAAAGAGATGTTGTATTTCATATTACCAATAATGGACAAAGTAGTAGTATTTTAGAAATGGGCACTCATGCATCTTTGTATCCTCATATTCAAGTAGTTGAACAACGAAAACAACAAACCACTACAATAAAAAATCTTAAAGAAAAAGAAAAGATTGATTTTACCAATTTGAATTTTTGGAATTTTGATATTCAGGGAGCAGAACTTTCCGCGTTGAAAGGCGCAGGAGATTTATTGAAATATGCAGATGCTCTCTATCTTGAAGTGAATACCAATGAAGTTTATAAAGGATGTGCTCTTTTATACGATATTGATGACTTCATAATGAAGAAAGGGTTTATTCGTATGGCATTGAAGATTTATGAAAATGGAAGACCAGGTGGAGATGGTTGGGGTGATGCGTTGTATGTGCGAATCTAAAGGGTATTATAAGATATAAATAGATGAAAAAACTCTTATTTGATATTGGAGCAAATCATGGACAGTATACAGATGTAAATAGAAAGAACTATAATACATGTGTATTAGTAGAAGCCAATTCACTTTTAACAGATTCTCTTCAAAAGAAATACGAGAAGGACAAACAAATTCATATTGTGAATGCTATAGTTTCAAATAAATATTCTGAAGTATTTTATATTTCGAATGCGGACCAAATCTCTACTGCAGATAGAGAATGGATTACCAAAAGTCGGTTCTCCAATAATTATAAGTGGACTCCCATTGAAGGAATTCCAACTCTTTCTTTGGATTCTTTAATTCAACAATATGGTATTCCTGACCATATGAAAATAGATGTAGAGGGATATGAATACAATGTTCTTCAAAGTTTAACTCAAAAAGTTCCTAGCCTTTGTTTTGAATGGGCAGAAGAAAAGAAAAATGAAATCCTTTTGACGTTAGAGTATTTAGAGAAACTAGGATTTACCAAATTTCATATTCAAATGGAAGATGCTTATGACTATCAAGTAAAAAATGATGAATGGTTTAGTTATCTGACTGTACATTCTCTTATAAATTCTATTTGTGATGTAAATAGAAAGGATAGATGGGGTATGATATGGGTGCTTTAAGGAAGGGTTCAAAATAGTGTAGAATGCGATTTCTATATGTGGATACGTATATACATCATAAGAATAGAATAGGATTTCTTCTTATGTGTAGAGCAAAAAATATAGAATGTGTAGTGACGAAAGATATGCGTCGATTTCATGAGGGATGGGACCTTGTCTTTATTCCAACAGAAGCTATTTCGCCATCCTATTTTCCAAATGCAAAGTCTATTATGTATGGGCCACAGAACTTTGTTTTTGCGAATGGTGTTTGGTTAAGAGGAAATGCGACCTTTCCTCCACATTGTTTTTATAATCTTCTTTCGGATTGGGTAATCGATACTCAAGAAGAAATGGGAGGACTTTCCTTACCATCAAAAAGCATTCCTTTTGCGGTTGATGTGGATGTATTTTCACCGAAACCCATTCCCAAAGAATATGACTGCTTTGTGTATTTTAAATCTCGACATTCTGTAGAACTTTGTTATTTAGAAGATGAATTAAAAAAGAGAAACTTGAATTATAAGGTCATCGTTTATGGAAAATACAAAGAACATGAATATATCGATATCATACACAAATCGAAATTTGGTATCTGGTTGGGAAGACATGAATCTCAAGGATTTGCAGTGGAAGAATGTCTTTCTTGTAACGTACCACTTCTAGTCTGGGATTGTAAGTCTATGTTTGAGGAATATAATGAAAAAGATGAAATGATATATTTAGATTATTTGGGAAAGTGCAAATTTAAGGCGACAGCCATTCCCTATTGGAATGATACCTGTGGATTATCTTTTACTGAAAGAGAAGAATTTCCAAATATGTTAAGAAAGATGATGGAGACATATCAAACATTTAGTCCAAGAACCTATATTTTGAAAACATTATCTCCTGAAGTTTGTATGGAAAGACTCTTAAAGGAAGTAGTAAAACATAAATAGATGCATGATTTAGTTCTTATCACGAGTGTAATTAATACAGGAACAAAACCATGGTCTTATATTCATTCAAGAAGCACTTATTCACCAAGCCAACGATTTGCGCAAACTTTAGAAACTATCGATTCTATTCATAAATATTTACCGAATTCGAAAATACTTTTGATAGAGTGCTCAGACATGCCCCAGGAATATACACAAATTTTACTAAGAAAAGTGGATTATTTCTTAAATCTTTATGAATATAATGTTGTTCGTTCTGCCTGTTTAGAAACAAATAAGAAAGGATTTGGTGAAGCCATGCAAACCAAGTTTGCTTGTGAATATATACAACAACACAATTTACAGTTTGAAAGACTATTTAAGATTTCTGGGCGTTATTCGTTTACTGAAGATTTCCATCAAGAAAACTATTCACACCAACATTTTACATTTAAGAAAAGAGTAATCACTGGAGATGGAAATATTGCCATGTCTACTGTTGTATTTTCTTTTCCATATGATTTATTTTCACACTTTTATAAATCCCTTTGCGAAGTTGTACATTACTATGAAACGCAAGGTCCAAAAGGATACGAAGAACTTCTTCCTATACGTTGTGAACCAAGAAATGAGATTGAAACAGTAGGCGTTTCTGGATATGTTGCAGTGACAAATAATGAATTTTTTACTGCTTAAACTTTTTTATATGTATTATCAATAAATGAATGATTTAGTATTAATCACTAGTGTAATTAATACTGGAAAACATCAATGGACTTATTCAAGAATTCGCAGTGTGTTTACTCCTGAAGAACGTTTTGAGCAAACATTAGCAACGATAGAATCCGTTCGCAAACACCTTCCTAAAGCGCATATACTCATGGTAGAATGTTCTGCACTTTCTCAACCCATGACAGAAACGCTTCAATCTAAAGTCGATTATTTCTTAAATGTGATAAATAATGAAGAAGCAGTAGAGGCTTGTTTACAAACAAATAAGAAAGGTTGGGGAGAAGCTGTGCAAACGAAATTGGCCTTAGAATTTATTATGAAAAAGCAAATACAGTTCCAAAGATTATTCAAACTTTCTGGACGATATACTTTAAATGAAGAGTTTCGTGAAGAAATTTTTCCATTCGATGCTTATGTCTTTAAGAAAGGTCTCATATCCAGCACAGGTTTCTATGCTATTTTTACTGTTTTATTCTCAGTTCCCTTCTCTCTCTTGCAGCAATTCTATAAAAATGTTATTGTTGCAACAGAGTATTATCCTGAAGGAGAAGCAAAATCGTATGAAGAAATAGTTCCACCCTTATGTAATCCCAAGATTGAATTAGATAAACTTGGAGTCAGTGGTATAGTCGCTGTAGATAGAACTCATCAATTTAGAGGTTAGACATACCTTTCCATACTTGAAAAGCGGACTCTTTCTGTTTCCTTTCAAATAGTTGTGCTAATCTTTCAAGTTTTTCTTTCTTTAATTGTTCCTCACTTACTTGGGTAGTGCGATAGACTTCAGAGCATGTTTCTGGGTTAGCACGAAGAAGTCTCAATCTATCTTTTTCTTTATCCTCAGGGTCCTGTGGTCGTTTAACAAATAGTGCTTTCTTATAAGTATTTGTTAAAGATTCATCATCTGATAAATAAGAAATGGTAATAAAAATCCGTTTAGTATTTGAATCTGCTTGGAGGGGTTCTGGATTTCCATGCCAAGCTTTATCCGTGCAGGTAAAAAAAATCATTCGGTTAAAAATAGGGGCAATAGAAACTATTTTTTCTTCTAGAACTGGATTCTTGAAACAAGAAGTTCCTTTCCAGATTTCCAAGTGACACCCTTGATTTTCTTCATAGTCCTTGCTCAAATAGATTCCTAGCGTGCAGTGTTTTTTCTTATGTAATAAGGGATGAATGCCAGCGTCGGTGTGAATATCTAATTTATCACCATTATCATACAAATGAACACCCCAATAGAGTCGTTCAGTATCAAGTTCTAAAGAGTATCCTACCACAGTAGATAATTGATTGAGAAAGGAGTCTGATTGAAGAACATCAAATAAAAGACTTAACAATGGAGGAAACGAATATTTATCACGTAGCGTATATTTAGATTCAAAAGGGTTTTCATAACGGTCAAAGTTTTCTTTGGGAATATTTAAAATTTCTTCTTGAAGTATTTTGGCAAAGTCTTCATTCAGAAAGTTATCTTGAAATCCATGAGGATAAGGAAAAGTGTTTTTATAAGTGTTTGAATCTAATAAAATATCATTGTATAATCTCATCTATTATTCTTGTTATTTTATCTTTAGATTTGTGAAAAAGTCTTTTTGTTCCAGTATTTGTTGATAAAGGGGAGGAATATTAATAAGAAGAGGATATTTAGAAGAAAGTAATTTAGTTGTTGGAGAACCTGTGATTTTTGGAAGAATAGTATTCTTATAATTGTATATTTCATAAATCATCTGAATTAATTTATATTTCGACACCACTTCAGAAGAATATAAGTGTCTTACACCTTTCCAGAAGAATTTGGTATTTATCATAGTTTGAATATATTTTGCTAATTGAAGACAAGTAACACCATTCCACATATGGTCTTCATATCCTTGAATTGGTGTATTCATCGATAAAGCCCATGATAAAAGAGAAACATGAGTATTCTTTTCTTCTCCAATAATTGATGTTCTTATAATAGTAGCATTAATAGGCTCTCCAACATATTTACTCATTCCATAAATATCATCAGGAGAAGGAGTATCTTCCTCATTTCTAAATTCTGATGAATGAGAAAAAACACAATTGGTGCTTATATGAATAAGTATACCTTTTAATTCTGAAACTATAGAGGATAATTCATGAGGAAAACATGAATTTACAATAGAAGTTTCTAGTTGATTTGATAGTTTTCGTTGAGGTATAATACCAATGCAATTAATTACAATATCACCTTCTTCAAACAAATTTTCTTTGAATATATTTTTTAATCCAGACCAATTTTGAGAAAGCACATTAAAATTATTTCTATCAAACGCTACAAGTGTATAATAATTAGATAAATACTCCACAAGAGTATTTCCAAGCATACCATTTTTACCAAAGATAAATAGTTTCATCTAATATGATACTTAAATTTATACTTTAACTCCTTATAGTATGTTTGAAGGAAAGACAATTTTATTTTTTGGGGGTAGTGGCTCCTTAGGAAATGCCTTTATTCACAAATACCTTACTCAGAATACAATTATTGTATATTCACGTGATGAGAATAAACACTGGAAGATGGGACTTGAATACAAAAATCCCAATCTTTCTTTTGTGATTGGAGATATTCGTGATAAAGAAAGAGTGGAGAATACGATTAATCGAGTAAATCCTCATTATATTATTATTGCTTCAGCATTAAAACATATTGATAGATGTGAATTTGCAGTTCATGAATCGTATCAAACAAACTTTCTTGGAACTATGAATATTGTAGATGTAGTAGAAAAGAATGAGAAACTATTAACAAACTTGGAATGTGTTCTTTTTGTAAGTACAGATAAGGCATGTGAACCTACAAATGTGTATGGTATGTGTAAAGCTTTGAGCGAAACTGCACTTATAGAAAAATCTTTGTACGTCAAATCGATTAAGTTTGTAAATATTCGATATGGAAATGTTTTGAATTCTCGCGGCAGCATTATTCCTTTACTTCATGAAACTGGAAAAGATTCTCAAAAGAAATGTTTTACATTAACTCATCCAGATATGACTCGATTTGTAATGACACTTGAACAAAGTGTAGAGTTGATAGAGCATGCTATTTTATACGCTGAATCTGGTGATGTTGTAATTCCAGAACTTGTTTCAATGAGAGTGAAAGACTTAATTGAAATTTTTAGTGAACTCTATGAAAAAACAATTGAGACGAGTATTATTCGTCCTGGAGAAAAGTTACTAGAATCTCTTATTAGTGAAACACAGTCTTATCGTTTAGTTCGTGGTCCAGAAGGATACTCTTATATTAAACCTCCTTATAAGAATATGGTATCTACAGAATCTATTATGAATTATAATAGTAAATTGAATCCTATGTCAAAAGATGAATTGAAAAAATATTTAGAAGAAAGAAATTTATTATCTAAAGTTCAATCTTATTTATAAGAAAGATGAAAACTGTTGTAACCATAGTAGGAATACGTCCAGATTTAATTCGCATGTCCTTTGTTTTTCAGAAACTCGACCAGCATTTTCACCATATTATGATTCACACTGGTCAACATTACGAAAAGAATCTTGCAGATGTTTTTTATGATGAATTAAATATTCGAGCACCAGATTATGTTTTGAATACAGGACGTGAGTGTTCGAATCATTATGAACAATTAAGTTATCTTTCAAAGGCTATCCCAGAATTATTAAAGAAAGAAAATATACAACCAGAATTAATTTTATTTCTTGGAGATTCAAATACTGCAGCAGTATCTCTTCCTTTGAAGAAAGAAGGTTATAAGATTGGACATATTGAAGCAGGGATGAGAAGTTATGATAAACGAATGTTAGAAGAAATCAATCGAATGGTATGTGATATTTGCTCAGATATCCTTTTTGTTTATCATGATGAATATAAGAATTTTTTAGAGAAAGAAAATATTACAAAAAATGTTCACGTGGTTGGAAATACAATTGTAGAACCCCTACAGCATATGGCACAGAAATTACAAAAGAAAAATAAGAAAAATAATCTTATTCTTGTAGATATTCATCGCCCTGAGAATACAAAATATCCTGTTCGTGTGAAAAATATTTTAGAATTTGCAAGAAGTTGTTCTGAGAAATATAATCTTCCTGTAAAGTTACTATACTTCAAACGTTTAAAAGATACTCTTGATAAAAATAATATTTTATTAGATGGAATTGAAATGGTTCCATTGATGTCTTATACTGATTATATCCAAACAGTATATGATTCAAGATTTATTATTAGTGATAGTGGAACTGGACAAGAAGAGCCCTGTTTATTGAAAACCCCAGTACTTGTTCCTAGAGATTTTACAGAACGTCCACAAAGTTATAAAGGGAATTGTAGTTTTCATTACTCTGCAGAATCTCCTAATAATAAAGAAGCATTCGAGTGGTTAGAAAAAATAGAATCAGGAGAATTAAAAATGGATACTTCTTGGTTAGGAGATGGAACTACAAGTCAGAAGATTATTAATATATTAAATAATTATTTATATATGAATGGAAAATAATATCCATAATGTTTAAGAATAAACATATCATGATTGAATTGTTTAAGATAATAGTTCATATTGAAAGGGTTACCATATACTTGGAAATCTCCAAAACGATGTTTAGTGATTTCAAGTAAAGCAGGTCTATTTAGTTTATAAAATTCCATATAAATAGAATGATATTTTTCTGAAGAATTATTATATAGGGCCTCTGCTAAACAAGAATAATTTTTATCTTCAAATTGAAAAGGGAAAGAGTTTAGTGGATAGGTTAAATCATCTGGATTGGAGATAAAGGTAGGATGTTCCATATATGTTGAGTTTCCTACTCCAGAAATTCTTCCTAAGGGTGTTTTTTTCATAAATTCATATTTACTAGGGTCATTCTTATACCCAAAGTTAGGACAAGGACCTGCTTCATTATAAAAAGGAATAGAAGGGTTATATTCCCTTAATAGAAACCCTAACATACATTCTGATGCACAAGCTTCTGCTTTATTTTTTACACGGATATCTTTGAGACCTAAATTCATTATATCTTGTAATGTTTTTCTTGTTAAACAACACATAAGTCCATGGCAAATTCGATTTGAACGGTTAGCATATTTTTCTGTAAGATTAGGAAAATATTCTTCACACCAAGACTTTACTTTATCTAAGTCAGGTGCTTGATTACGAAAGTCATTTTCCCAGAACATTATATCTTCTTGAAAGTCAACTGGCTTATTTGTAAAAGTAATACCATCTTGAACAAAGAAAAATATATCCACATCAGGATTATTAAAGAAGGATGTCTGAATACCACCTAATTCCCAATAGTTTACTTCATTCATAAAGTAGCGAAGGTTTTTGTCATTGGCTAGTAAAGGATGAATAGGATGAGGGAAATTATTTACAAGGATAATAAGGGCATCTGGTTCAAATTGTCTTAATGAAGAATAACAATTCAGGATGGGATTCCATCCATGATGATTACATTTAGAGTATCCAACTATAACATATGCTTTCATTAAACTGCTAGAATAGTATTTTATTCTTAAAGTATGCGTATTATTTAAATAAATGAAATGTATGTATCAGTAATGACAATCTTGATAGTTGGTGCAGGATTGTCAGGATGTGTTCTTGCTGAACGTTATGCCAATTTAGGAAAGAAGGTAAAAGTTGTGGAGAAGAGAAATCATGTAGGTGGAAACTGCTACGATTATATTGATGAGAATGGAATATTAGTAGGTAAATACGGACCTCATTTCTTCCATACAAATTCAGAAGAAGTTTGGGAATATGTTCAGAAGTTCTGTCAGTGGATACCTTGGAGACACAAAGTGTATGGAAGGTATAAGGATTATTATTTTCCTGTTCCTATAAACTTAACAACATTAAATATTCTTTATGGAACAACTTTACAAAATGGTGAAGAAATGAAAGCCTTTCTAAAAACAAAACTACTTCAAACTGAAGAAATCAGAAATAGTGAAGAATATGCTTTAGCCCATTTTGGAAAAGAACTTTATGAAATAGTCATAAAAGGATATACAAAGAAACAATGGGAAAAAGACCCAAAAGAACTTGATAAATCTGTTGTATCTCGAATTCCAATACGATATAGTAATGAAGAAGGTTATTTTAATGATAAATATCAAGCTTTACCAGAAAAGGGTTATACTTATTTCTGTGAGCAGATTCTAAATCATAAGAATATAGAGGTTAAATTAAATGAGGATTATAAGAAGCAAGAAAATGGAGATTTTGAAATGGTTATTTATACAGGGCCTATTGATGCATACTTTGAAGAATACAACCTTGATAAATTAGAATATCGTTCAATGAACTTTGTATTTGAAACTGTGAAGAAAGAATATTTTCAAGAAAACTCACAAGTAAACTATACTGATGAGTCTGTCCCGTTTAATAGAATAATTGAGTATAAGCATATGTTAAATCAGAAATCAGAAAAAACAACTATTGTAAAAGAATATCCAACTGCTATTGGAGAACCTTATTATCCAATTCCTACAGATAAGAATAAATGTTTATATGAAGAATATAGAAAACTAGCAGAAAAAGAAGAAAAAAATGGTGTGTACTTTATTGGAAGACTTGCTAACTATAAATATTTTAATATGGATGAAGCCATTCTCAATGCTCTTTGCTTCTTCAAGGAACATAGTTAAAAAATTGATTATACTATTACTATTCTAAGTATAATAGACCAAAATGGCTACATTCCGTGCTTATTTCAATAACGAACGTGTCTCAACTGCAGCGAATGTTGATTCAGTCTTTACACAATTCTATCCAAGAAAAGTAGTATATCCTTCTAGGGAAGAATGGGAAGCCTTAGTGAAACAAGTATATGGATGTGAAGTGACATTTCAAGTAACAACTCATAAGGAACTTGCTCCTAAGAAAGAATCTACTACAGGAACCTTAGTTCGAAAGGCTAAATCTACAGAAGAACTTCAAAGAAAAAAACTCGCAAGTTATAAAAAACCGCTCTTTACTTGTCCTGCTTGTGGACTTGGTCCAGGATTTGACCATCGTATGTGTATCTGTCGTTTCTATAATTACAGTGTAGAAGCTTGGGAACGTGCATGTGGGTTACGATAGGATTGTAAGAGCCGCTGCCGCGGCCCGCGAGCGAAGCGAGCAGTGTGATTTTATGACACTTTTAACATCATAAAATATTAGATATATTATTATTTACATAGCCCTTTTTCCCGGATGAATTACGAACTCGTATAGATTTTATGCTTATATAATAGAATGGATACATATACGCAACTTTTTTGGTTCTTCTCAATACTTTTTGTAGTTCTTTCTATCTATTTACTTTGCTGCACTAAGAGAACTAATGTATTCTATGTTCAAATAGCTTCTGGTTTTGGAATTTTTGCAACAAGT
>JACCDO010549887.1_pt1 | contig 12139 bp, 12 predicted proteins | sample 7446101 | NCBI WGS metagenome assembly JACCDO01 (sample SAMN15323440, study PRJNA562643) | freshwater metagenome | isolation source: river surface water | place: USA:Blue River Watershed | collected 2017-08-16 | reverse complement strand
TCAAAGAAGTCAATAAGAAGATGGATGTGCCGTTCGCAAACATCAACAAGTGGTCTCCTGCTGACATTTGGGTTTCTAAAAAAGATTTTGTGCTTGACTTGAGTAAAGTTATGTTCATGGATGACCTAAATCGTTATCTAATCAACGAATTGAAGAATCGTAATTTAATTGGTATCTCACTAAAGAAAACACAAAATTCAATTCATCAAACAAACTATAACGTTGGTGAAAAGCGTCCACCAATGTTCTTTGATGGTTACCGTGTAATGTCCAACAAACGTGATGCAAATATCTTTTCATCCAAGGATGTATACATTGTAGGTAAGGGTGAAGACACAATTGATATGCAGGTGCGTTCATTTGATGACCTATCCGGTTATCAAGGTGAGTTGATTGGCGCTGCTGCCAAATATGGTAAGATTGCTCACGGTCCTATGAATCTGATTCTCAGTGATTTGGGATTAGATAAGTTACCTGAACAACAAGGCATCGTTTCTAAAGCTAGAGCAAAAGACACAGCCTTGGCCAAAGAATTGTTTAAAATGTTTTCCGATTATGCTAATCCTGGTATGTCAGAAGACCAATTTCTAACTATTGTCGGTTCATCAACAACAAAAGCGGACTGGTTATTCTCAAAGTATTTGGGTGTCAAATTAATTGACATTCTAATGAAAGCAACACCAGCACAAAGAAACGATTTCGTACAGGGTGCTTTGGGTTATGCATTATCCAACACCAAACACTCTGCACCATTTATTAAGGTATCATAATGAAAAACACAATTGATAGTGATGATGATTTTGGATTCTCTGCCATATCAGCAGAAGAATATGAAGAAAGAATCAAACGCCACGCAGAAATTGCCAAAGACGAAACTTCTGTTGAATATGAAAAAAGACTTGAAGATTTGGAAAAACTAATCATTCCATTCTTGGAAAAACTCCGTGATACTGGAGACAAAGAATACATATATTGGCCTAATCGTAAACCTGCATTAGAGAAACAAATAGATAAGATTAAGAAACTGACTAGAGGATGATTTATGACTGCGACTGTGATTATTCCGACTACGGGAGCACCGGAGTTACGGAAAGCTATTGAAAGTGTATTGAATCAAAGTTACCTTACAGATTGTTATGTTGTTTGTGACGGACAACAACATTATGGTAAAGTTAAAGTGATTTGTGATGAGTATGCTGGTAATCCAAGAATGAAGTTTGTATACTTACCAGTCAATGTGGGTGCTAACGGTTTCTATGGACACCGAATCTATGCAGCATTCACACACCTAATCAACACCGAATATGTATTGTATCTCGACCAGGACTGTTGGTTAGATTCAAATCATGTACAATCATGTGTAGACAACATCAAGGTCTTTGGACTCGATTGGACTTATTCTCTACGCAAGATATGTGATAAAGAAGGTAAGTTTTTGGTTGACGATAACTGTGAATCATTGGGTAAATGGCCAGTCTTTAGTGGTGATTATAACCATATAGATACAAATTGTTATTGCCTTAAAACTCAAATTGCGATAAAATTAGCACAAGTATGGCATGGTGGTTGGGGTCAAGATAGAGTTTGGCTGAATGTACTATCCCAACACTTTAAGAATTACGATTGCACACGTGAATATAGTGTGAATTACAGACTTGCTGGAAATGAAGGTTCTGTTAAACCAGAATTCTTCTTCTATGGCAATGATATTATGAACAAAAAATATGATGGAGTTTTACCATGGCAAAAAAGAAATTAATAGTTGGTGGTTTCAGTGGTTACAATTACAATCAACTAAAACCTTGGGTACTTTCCATTGAAGAAAGTGGCATTGAATGTGATAAGGTAATGATTGTTGGTCAGACAACACCAGAAACTAAAGAAGAACTAATCAAACACAACTTTAAATTGGTTGATATGCAACCATTAAATGTTCCAATTCACATTCAAAGATGGTTGACAGTTTACAATTATCTCTCGTCAGTTAAAGATGATTATGATTATGTTGTGATGACAGACCTGAAGGATGTTTATTTTCAGGCTGATCCATTCGAGTGGATGGAAAACAATCTATTGGGTAAAAAGATTGTTACTGGTTCCGAATCTTTAAAATACATAGACGAATCATGGGGCAATCAAAATTTGATTGATACCTTCCGTGGCATCACTTCTCTATACGAAGCATTCAAAGACAAAGAAATCTTTAATGTGGGTGTTCTTGGTGGTGATCCTGCATATCTTGCAGACCTATTTCTACACAACTTTATGTTGGCGATTGGAAATCCACCAGCATTAGACCAAGGCACATTTAATATTCTAATGCACACAAAACCTTATAGTGATATTGTTTACTTTGCCAAACAACACGAAGGTTGGGCTTGTCATGCAGGCACAACAGTTGATCCTTCTAAGATAGATTCTTTCAGACCTAATTTGTTGGAAGCAGAACCTACATATAAAGATGGAATCGTTTACACTTCAACAGGCAAGAAGTTTTGTATGGTACACCAGTATGATAGAGTACCACAATGGCGAAATGATGTGATGAAGAAATACGATTTGGAAGATCCTAATAATTATTTTATTTACAGAACTTGATATGAAAAAAAGAATCTTGATTACTGGTGGTGCAGGTTTCATTGCACACCATGTTGTACATTACTTTTTGTTGAATACTGATTATGAAATCGTCAGTTTAGACCGTTTAGATTTTTCTGGTGACTTGAATCGCCTACAGGAAATACTAAAAGAAGTGGATGTCGAAACTCGCAAAAGAGTTAAGGTTGTACACCATGACCTGAAAGCAGAACTGAATGATTATGTCAAAGATAAAATTGGACATATTGATATCATCATTCACATGGCTGCTGCTTCACATGTAACTCGTTCAATTAAATTCCCCATGGAATTCGTACAAGATAATGTTATCGGTACAGTTAACTTATTGGAGTATGCACGAACATTACCAAACCTTGAGAGAATGATATATTTCTCAACTGATGAGGTGTTTGGTTCGTCCGTGACTGATGTGCCGTTCAAAGAATATGACCGTTACAATGCAACCAATCCATACTCAGCATCAAAAGCTGCAGCAGAAGAAATGTGTGTGGCTTATCATAACACATACAACATTCCACTTTATATCACACACACGATGAATGTATTTGGTGAAAGACAGAGTACAGAGAAATATGTACCCATGACTATCAAGAAAATACTAAACAAAGAACTGATTAATATACATTACGACAGTAAAACCAATATGATTGGCAGTAGAAGTTACCTACATGCTCGTGATGTTGCTGATGCCTTGTTGTTCCTTTTGAATCTGAAAGAAGTTACATGGCCAGCAAATCATACTGGTGGAAAATGTCCAAAGTTTAACATTTCAAGTGACGAAGAATTTGACAACTTGGAAATTGCAATGATGATTGCCGAGTGCATGAATGTGCCACTAGAATACAAACTGACTGATCCAAATATTGAACGACCAGGACATGATATGCGATATCTAATCTGTGGTGATTATATGCGTTCGCTGGGTTGGAAGAAAAAGATGACAGTTAGAGAACAAATGAAAAAAGTAGTAGAACATACAGTAAAAGGATTAAAAAATGAACTTTGAACAAATCTTCCAAGAAGCATGTGATAAAGATACAGATATACACGAACATTTGCCATTACTAGCACAACTATCATCAGAATGTGATGTTGTTGTTGAACTTGGTGTAGGCTGGGCACAATCAACCAGAGCATTCTTACGCAACGATATTGAACTACACAGTTATGAGTATAAACCTCTTCCTGGTGTACCAGAGTTTTTTGAAGAATGTAAAAATGCTGGTCGTAGAGTGACACTACACGTGGCAGACACAAGAGAGGTTGTAATTCCAGAATGTGACATGTTGTTTGTTGACAGTCTACACATTTACGAACAGGTCAAAAAAGAACTAGAACTTCATGCCGATAAAGCCAAGAAGTACATTGGTTTCCACGACACAACAACATATGCAATTAATGGTGAATTTGGTGGCCGTGGCATTTGGGCTGCGATTGATGAATTTCTAAATTCACATCCAGAATGGAAAATGATTGAACGCCGTACAAACAATAATGGTTTAACAGTATTGCAACGTGTCTAATATTTCCTTTTTTCATATTGGTTCTAACAAAAGAACAGCCACAGAGAATGTGGTAAACAATATATTACAATTTTATAAACCAGAAGTTTATCTTTTGGGTTCTGATAATGCATTATCTTTTGCTGATTTTGCTATACAGAAAAAAATTAATTATGTGTACTACAATAAAAAACTTGGTGGTCCACAACAACCATATGGTTATGAAATTGATTCCGTTTTGGAATTTTTAGATAGGTTCAGAGAAGCTTGTTATCTGTCCTATTCCGTAAATAGAATAGAACATATGATGATGGCCGAAGATGATGTTTGGTTGTTAAAACCAGTTACAGTCAATCCAAATTGGCAAATGGCTTGTCATAATATAACGGTCGGCAATGAATTGCCACCATCGTTGTTGAATGAAATTGAACAGTTCAGTGGCAAACGACCAAAAAATATTCATTATGGTGGTGGAGGTGGTTCTATATACAATGCAAAAACATTTTTAGAATATTATGATGATGTTACACATTGGTTTAGAATAAATGGTGACAGAATTATGAAAGAAGAATATGCGACATTTGGTTGGATAGACTGTTTCATGGTTGTTTACTATTACTTGTGTGGTAAAGAGTATTCTGTTAATCCACATTTGACAGATACACATAATCATGCACCGGGTTTTGACTATGACAATTTCGTGGCAAATCAACCACCAGAAATAGAAATTATTAATAATTACAAGAGGTATTATTGGAATGAGTGATATTAGTATTGTTACAGCATTCTTTGACATAGGTCGAGGATCATGGACACCAGACAAAGGTTTTCCACATTACATTGAAAGAACTACCGACACATACTTTGAAAGATTTGGACATATGGCCAAGCTTGATAATGATATGGTTGTTTTTACCACTGAAGATTTGAAACAAAAGGTTTTGGATTTGCGTGGTGATAAAAAGACAACTGTGATTAGTGTTGATTTTCATAATTCATTTGGTGAATTGCGCCAAAGAATACAAGAAATACAAAGTAGTCAAGAATTTCAAAGTAGAATTAATCCATCACAAATCAAAAGTCCAGAATACTGGAATGCCGATTATGTTTTGGTGAATGCTTTGAAATCGTCTTTTGTGAAACATGCCATTCAACAAAACATTTTAGAAAATGAAATGATTGCATGGATTGATTTTGGTTATTGTAGAACACCAGAAGATGCTGGCAAATTCAATAAGTGGTCATATAATTTCGATAAAGATAAGATACATTTCTTCAGTTTGAGGAAGTTCGAAGTTGGCGATTTGATTGAAAATGCAATATTCAATAATACAGTATACATTACTGGTCCACATTTTATTGCACACAAAGACAATTGGCCAAAAATGGAAGCGATGATACACCATCACTTGGACACATTGTTGAATAATGGTTTAGTAGATGATGACCAAACATTGATGTTAATGTCTTGTTTAGGTAATCCCGAATTGTTTGAAATACATCCTATTTCAGATTCGGATTGGTTCTGTGTTTTTAGGAATTATAATGAAAGTATATCTTAATTCTACCGCAAATCTCGGTGACTTTTTAAACGGTATGCCTGTTGTATCTGGCATCAGACAATCTATTGGTTCTGAACCACTGACACTTATTGTTAAAAAGGAAATGACAAAATTCAAAGGGTTGAAAGAGTTTCTTTTATACCAAGAAGTTATATGTGATGAAGTATTATTCGATGATGAATTGTTCATGTATGGTGAAATCAAACAATTGAGTAGTTGGTATAAAGAAGATAAAAACAATCCAAATAGACCAACAGAAACTTGTCGATATGAAAATTTCTTCAAGGACCATTATGGACATGAGTTTGAAGTGAACGACAAATTGGTGTTAAAATTTCCCGATATTGGTGAACCTATACCAGACACATACTTGGTTGGTGACCGTTGGAATGTAGGAGATATTGACGATAGACGAGAAACCAATATATTGTCACACCTTAAAGGTTTTGAATTTATAGATTATAACAGGACCATTTTAGAAAACTGTTACTTCATTAAAAATTCACCAAAACCATTCATCACAAACTTTACCGGTGTTGGTATATTGTCAGACTTGTTGGACAAAGAATCTTTTGTGGTATGGAAAGCAGAAGATTGGAAACCAGAATATAGAGTTGGTGACGATGTTAGTTGGGACAATGGTAAGAACATCAATCAGGTATTTGAGAAACACTTTTACTTGGACCGTAAAGCCAAGTTGGTTCACGCCAAAGACTTGGAGAACTATCTATGATTATAGATGTTGGTGTAGGTGTCTTTGGTGGTCCTTTACGCAATGGAGACATGATTGGTGTCATTAATGTGATTCAACATTTGAGAAAGACCAGACCAGGAACAAAATTCTATATGAAAGCTGGGTCAATCAACTCGGCAGATTACTGTGTTAAGTTTTTTGAATATCTGATGAAAACGACAGACTTCTTCTCACCAACACCAGGTAATCAAGACTTGATGTGGAGGAATGTCAATCTTTGGGATTTTCGTGATATGATTGGAGACAATGTTTCCATAAAGAATGATATTCCAATGAAGAAAAAGATTTGTGTTTTTCCTGTACTAGATGCACCATATAACACATACAGAAATTGGCCAACAGAGGTCTTTCAGAACATACTAAACAACTATTCCAGTCAAGAATATGATGAGTATGAACGAATAATCTGTATCAAGGACATTCCCCAAAACATAAATCCACAGAAATTCTTTTACAGTACCGACTTTATGGAAAACATATACCATATATTGGATTGTGAGATATTTGTTGGTGGAGACACAGGAACATCACACTTTGCATGGTCATTAGACCGTGGTCCCAAAGAATTGATATATCACAATTCTAGCCGTGGACTCATCCACACCATGCCTTTTTATCTGATTCATGGTAAAGGAACGACAAAAACCTATTGGTTGAATGTCGATGGCGCTCATTTCGGACCATAATTCCACAAGTTATATAAATACTTCTACGGCAACCAAAGTGTGTTGCAATTCTAGAGGTAAAACAATCAATGAAAACTTTTAATTCTTTTCTAAAGGAAGAAGCTGAAGGTGAAAAACTAAAACATATTCACCATGCAGAAGACCGTCCTTTGATGCACGGCCACGCCGGATTTGAACATGCATATAGTGCTTTACAGAAAGCACATGCACATATGACTTCTGGTCACAAGAGTAGTAACCTGACAATGAAATACGATGGTTCACCATCTATTGTTTTCGGTCACCATCCAAAAACTGGCAAGTTCTTCGTTGCAACCAAGTCTGCTTTCAATAAGAATCCTAAGATTAATCACACTGAAAAAGACATTGATAAGAACCACGGGCACGCTCCAGGTCTTGCAAAAACTCTGAAACATGCACTAAAACACCTACCAAAAGTTACTCCTAAACACGGAGTTTACCAAGGCGACTTGATGCACCATGCAGAAACTAAGACATTGCACGAATCTGCAATTATTTCTGAAGCTACCAAGGCACACAAGGTTTCTTTTACACCGAACACAATTACCTATACCGCCCACGGAAAAGAAGCGGAAAAGATTAAAAAGTCTAAAGTTGGTGTGGTTGTACACTCACAGTATCATGGTACAGACATCCATAATATGCATGTTTCACACCACCCAGATACAAGTCACTTCAAAGAACATCCAGATGTACACTGGCACGGCGCAGAACACGACACCAGTAAAGTTAAACATTCCGATGAGAATGAACACCACTTCCAGAAACACATGGCTGCAGCCAAAGAAATACACGACACACACGGTCACAAAATGTATGATTCTGTTCACCACAAACATGGTGGAGAAGCTGGCCACCTGTCAACATACATAAACAAGACTGTTAGACATGATGAAGTTCCAAGTGTTAAGGGTTTCAAAGAACACCTAAAAGATGTACACGAAAAACAAGCATCTAAAGTAAAAACCGATAAAGCTAAGGCTGAAAAAACTGGTGAAGGTCATAAACAGATTGCCCATGTTGAAAAACATAAAGAACACTATGGCAATTTGTTTGCGATGCACCACCACTTACATCAAGCCAAGAATGCTTTAGTCAAATCTTTAGAGACACACGAAGGACATTATCAACATCATATCTCCGGTAAGAAGTCCAAGCCAGAAGGTTTCGTTGTCAGTCATACACATAACGGCAAAGAAGAACCTACTAAATTGGTCAATCGTGCAGAATTTGCAAAACAAAATTTGTTAAAAGTAAGAAAATGAAATCTTTTTTAGAGTTGGTCGAAGAACAAAAACAAGGTGAACATCACCATGTTATGACCTTTGGTCGTATGAATCCTCCCACGACAGGTCACCTAAAGTTAATCGACAAAGTTAAAGAAATTGCAAAGAAACACCACGCATCTCATTCCGTGGTAACATCACACTCACAAGATTCTAAGAAGAATCCTCTTTCAGCTTCACAAAAGTTGAGACACCTGAAAAGATATTCTCCAGGTACACACTTTGAGGCTTCTTCTAAAGAACATCCAACATTTTTACATCATGCTGCAGAATTGCACAAAAAAGGTGTAACACACCTACACATGGTGGTTGGTTCTGACCGTGTGCATGAAATGAAAGACAAGTTGCACAAATATAACGGAAAACATGAAGGTGCATTGTTTAACTTCAAAAAAATTCATGTACACTCTGCTGGACACCGTGATCCTGATGCTGAAGGAACAACTGGTATGTCAGGCACAAAAATGCGTGAACATGCCAAAAACAAAGATATCAAATCTTTCAGACAAGGTGTTCCACACCACCTATCAGACACCCATGCAAAAGAATTGATGCATGATACTCGTAAGGGTATGGGCCTACATGAAAATGTTGACCGTGGATTATTCAAAGCAATATTCGTAACTGGTGGTCCAGGTTCCGGAAAAGATATTGTTATCCGTGAAGCTATTGCCGAATCACGTGCAGTTGAATTGAATACTGTACAGGCATTTGATTATCTAATGGACAAACAAAAATTGTCCGAAAAAACCAACGACTTCCGTAGAGAAGCCATGAGAAATCGTGGACCATTGATTATAAATGGACCTGCGGATGACCACTCAAGAATCCTAACAATTAAAGAAGAACTGGAAGAACTTGGGTATAATACACTAATGGTGTTTGTTAATACAACAAATGAAGCAAGCAAGACCAGAAACGAGAAATTGACAAAAATGATTTCCGAATCTATACGTCAAGAAAAGTGGAATCTTGCACAAACAACCAGAGAATCTTACTTACAAAACTTTGATAGTTTTATTGACTTTGATAATACAGGCAACTATGAAACTATTGAAGAAGATATCACACAGACTTACCAAAACATCAATAAATTTATTGACACTAAACAAATAAATGAAACTTCATTTGCTTGGTTAGAAAACCGTGGTAAGTTAAATATCAATGAAACTTTCAAACATTATTTTAAGGAAAATGCAAATGTTAAACAAGATTCTAAGTCTATTCAAGCCATCACAGTCAAAGGAAAGTACAACGCCTTCCTCAACGCCGCTGGTCCAGGAGACCTTGACAGAGACTCAAGACAAAGTGGAAAGCCAGACGACATTAAAGGCGGAGATGCCAAGCGAACCGGTGGTTACACCTTCAGAACCTACAACGAAGAAGGGCCAACCCTCAAAATCAACCAAGCGCCAAAAGTCTCCAACTTCAGCAAAGACAAAGAAACAGAAAGACTAAAAAAGTCTAGGTTTCAAAATGCTCCTTCTGGTTCAGTAAAGGCTCATGGTATTGGTCCAGAGTTCGACACAAGACAACAAGGAACAGTATATGCAATGTCCGGTATGGGTGATGTTACATATAGAGAACAAAAAGAATTCGGTAGTTTCCGTAAGAACATCAAAGAATATATTGATGATGCCGATTCGGGAATGACAGGACTTGGTGGTGCCGACAAAAAAGAACCATTGCAAACTCTGGCAGACCAAGAACGAGAAACAAATACATCACTCTATAAGAAATATAAAAAAGGAGCAATAAATGTTCACAAAAAATAATGCAAGCAAGTCACTGATTGATGCTGTAAGTTCAGTAATAGAAAAGAAACCTGTTGTTGAAGAAAAAACACAACCACAAGTTATCAGTGAAGAACAAGTTTCTGAGGTTGCACCTCCAGGATTTGAAGGTACTGTTAAGGCCATGAAGAAATATAAAAAGATTGATAACCCTTTCGCATTGGCATGGTCAATGAAAAACAAAGGTTACAAGTCACACAAAAAGGCTGATGGTTCACCAAAAAATGAAGAAGTTGAAATTGAAGAAGAAATTGAACAGATTGATGAATTGAAGAAGTCAACTCTTGGTTCTTATGTGAAAAGTGCAGCAAGAGATGCTAGCGCTTCACGTAAACTTGGTGCCGACTTCCAGACTGCTGCGACCAAGGCTAAGACAGACAGAACAAAAGCATCAAACACTCGTCTTGCCGATAAATTCAATAGCATAGCTCAAAAGCGCCACGTTGGTATAGGTAAAGCAGTTGAACGTTTGACCAAAGAAGAATCTGAAACTGTTGACGAAGCATTAAAAGGCGACCAACACAAGATTGACAAAAACAAAAACAACAAGATTGATGCACAAGACTTCAAAATCTTGCGTAAAGAAGATATCGAATCCGTTGATGAGGCACTAAAAGGCAACCAACACGAGATTGATAAGAATCACAACAAAAAAATTGACGCACAAGATTTTCGTATTCTCCGTGCAAAGATGAAAAAAGAAGAAGTTGAAACCGTAGAAGAAGGTTGGGACGATATGGTTAAGGCTGCCAAAGAAAAAGTTTCTTCTGGTCCTAAACCATCAGGTGGTTCTGGTGTCAAACAAGGAACAAGATACGGTGGCAGCAAACAAAAAGATGAGCCAGAAGAAAAAAAAAAGAATTGAAAACTGAAGGCAAAACACTATCTCCTGGACAAGATGATTCACCATTTTCTTATACACCAATGTCCAGAGCGAAAGATATGGCCAGCAAAGCAATGAAAAGAATTAAGTTAAATCTTAAGGAAAAAAAATGAGTTCTAGAGCACAGAAATTGAAATCTATTGTGAAAGGTGTCGAAAGTAAACCAACTTTTGGCACTAATCCAATGGATCCTTGGTCAGCAAAGGCCGGCATTTCAGAATCAGAATCTGGATTACTGAAACGTTATTTGTTGTCACGAGGAATTGATCCTAGATATGTGACAAAAGATACACGCATCAGTCATGCGAAATCTGGTCAATTTCTAAAATGGAAATCAGACCACATTTCAGATAGAATAACAAACGAAGAAGTTGACAAGAAAGACACAGTTACATTTGACATTCCATTGTTGATTCGTGTTTTGGAATTGGCTCGTGAAGATATCAAGTCTGATATGGACTTACATCGTGTAGTGGAACGACTAATCAACATCCGTGACAAAGGCATGTTGACAATGGACGATTATGATACTATTGCCAATATCAAAGAAGAGGTCGAACGAATTTTTGAAATTTCAGTAGAATTACAACATTCATATTTCAAAAAAGCACATGCACAGAAATATGATAAGACTGGAACTACACCAAAAGCCGTCAAACAAAAACGCACCAAAGGCATGGACAAAGTGGTTAGTAGAACTTTGAAAAGAAATGTGATTGGATTACCTAAAGGTGTCGATCCTTCAGAAGGTGGAAAATACACAGCCGATTCTGTTGAAGTTGAAGGAACACCATTACAAGAAGGTTCTGCCGCACTACGCATGGCCAAGGCTCTACAAAAGGCAAAACAAGAACGTGAATTGAAAGACCAATCTCGTGAAGCCAGAGAGAAACAACAAACAACTCCAGTCAAAGAAGAATCCTGTTCATGTGGTGCGGAAAGATCCAAATCCGCAAGAATCATTAAGTCTCTTTATAAGAAATTTAATATGAAAGAGGACACTTATGATTTTGAAAAGGATGATAAATCAATT
>JACCDO010624731.1_pt1 | contig 12141 bp, 10 predicted proteins | sample 7446101 | NCBI WGS metagenome assembly JACCDO01 (sample SAMN15323440, study PRJNA562643) | freshwater metagenome | isolation source: river surface water | place: USA:Blue River Watershed | collected 2017-08-16 | reverse complement strand
GCTTCTTTTATTGTTGCATTTTTAATGCTTTATAAAAATATTACTTTAAAAGAGAGTGTAAGTTATTTATTGACTAAAAAACCTAATGTTTTCTTTTTTGGACAAACTATTAATTTTATAAATGCGCTACAAAAGATAGAAGATGATTTATTAGTTAAAAAATTATTATAATAATTTCATCCAAACACTTTTTGTAATAATATTTTTAATATTTTGTAAAATTTTAAAACCATCTTGTGAAGGATTATCTAATAAAAATAAAACATCATAAAATATAGAACAATCATCGGGTGTAAATTGTTCAAAAGCCATATATGGTGAATCATATAAGCTCGCATATCTTGATAAAAATTCAGTCCATACATTATTATCATTAATATTAAATGAAGACCATGCTATACTTTTTAACTTTTCAATATATTCATCTAATTCAATTGATTTATTATATTTGTAACTGTTATTATTTTTATTATATGGAATAAAATCAAATATTTCATAATATGTTTTGTTTTTCCATAATTTATGAATTAAACTTAATGGTACATAATTTTTGTATTTTCTATTATTGCATTTTTTTTCAGCATTATCAATTAATATACATTTAGTACATCCTAATTTTTTTATAATTTCAATATTCCATTTCATCAATTCATAACCTTTATGATTTTTGCAGTTGTTTAAATAATTAATTTTAGCAATATTATTTTTTATTGAAATTACTATACATGAATCTAAATTTTTACTCTTTTCAGTAGTTCCTAAAGTGAGTTCTCCATTATTATAATTTATATTAAATTTCCATAAAAATTGTATATTATCGTTATTTAATGGTCCTAATATATAATATACTTTTTTATTTTCAAAAAAATTTATATCTTTTCTTTCATCAAATGGATTCCAATATTCAATTTTATCAGAAATATGTTTTGTAAATGTATAAGTATCCATTTTTATATATTTTTAGAAAATATATTTTTATATATATTTTCTAAAAATATTATTAAATAATATAACTATATTCAGCTAATAAATTTTTAAAATGTTCATAACAAACTAAATTTTTGTTCATAACACCTCTTTTATTATTGTAATTTCCAGTCTGTTTAACAAGCCATTCTCCTAATTTTTTTTCATTAGGATCTGTTGAATGTTTATTTGGTCTTTTATTATGCTTATTCATAAAATCTTTCAAATTACCTAATGTTTTTAACCACATTTCTTCTTGTGACATTAAAGAATCTTTATATTCTTCTACAAAATTTGTCCATGTTTCATAAATATCCTCTTCTTTCATAATTTGACTCTTGCTTTTATAGTTTTTTTCCTGAGTTGAAATAAAAGTAGCTAAACTTTTAATATTACTATCTTTAGAAGTAGATGAGGGACTTTTTTGTTTTTTATCCTTATTTTGATCTAAAAATATTTTTAATTCATTTAATCTAGCATACCATTGTTCTTTACCTTGAAGTAAGTATTTTGAATATTCTTTATTAAATTCATTCCATAAATCAACAATATGCTGATGATCATACTTTTTAATTCCATTAATAATTTCATTTCTAAACATTTTAATCTCTTTTTTAAAGTTTCCTTTTTGATTATCAAACCAAGAACCAAGATTTGATTCAGAAAATTCTTCATCAACTGATTTATCATCATCTGAATCTTCAACAGTATTATTATTTTTCGCATATTTAGAAGGAGTTTTTTGATGTAAATCAATAAATTCTTTCAATTTATCTAATTTAGTAATCCATTTTTCTTCATTGTTCAAAAATTTTTCAGGATTATGTTCCATAAAATTTTTCCATAAGTTGTAATATTTTTCATATTTCATCAATTTAATTTTTTTCTTAAAATTAAATTTTTGATTTTTAATCCATGATGCTAATCTTTTAAATTCTAAATTATTATCAGTCTCTTTTCCAATAGATGGAATACTTTTATATTCACTAATATATTTTTGTAACATGTTAAATTTATCCATCCAAGAGTAAGCAATTTTCATATCAATTATTATTTTATCTAATATTTCATACTCTTTCATACTTTTATCTCTTTTCAAAATCAAATCTTTATTATTGCTAATACTCATAATTTTCACTTTATCAGTAGAAAAAGTATTATCAAACTCTTTAAGATGTGATATTATATCAACTAAATCGCTTTGGTATTCATCACACCATAAAAAGATTTTTGAAATTTTATGAATATTATTTTTATCAATTCTGTTAGCTCTACAAATTCTTTGTATATTACTAATTTTTGATTCTGATGGATAAGATATAAAAATAGAATCACACTCTTTTTTATCAATACATTCATTAAGAATAAATACATTGATTAATAATGAGATTCCATTGAATTCCGTAAATGATCTTAATTTTGCTTCTCGATCATTTTTACTATTAGTACTTAGTATAGTATCTACATTCAGTTGTAGTGCAAAATATTCATTTAATTGAATAAATGTATTTTTAAATTGTTCAGCTTCAACATGAGTTCTTACATAAATTATCGATTTTCTGCATCCAGTCTCTAATATTCCTCGCAAAAAATAATTACATTTTTTAATAATGTCGTTATCTAAATTTTCAATAATGATCTCTTTTTTAATATCATCAATAAATACTTGATTATCTAATTTAATATCTGGGACATAAATTTCATAATCACAAATTTTTTTAGCTTTGATCGCATCACCCATATTCCATTTGTAAACAATTTTTCCAAATATTTCTTCATAAAAGTCATACTCTTCATCATTGTCATCAAAATAGAATATTCGAGGAGTCGCGCTCATAAACATAATTTTTGATTTTGAATATAAAATGCTATACATTCCACTTTCGCCAAGAATAATATCATTTTTATTAATATTATGAAATTCATCAATAATAATAATATAATTCTTAAGTTTATCTAAAACTTTGAATAATATATCACAAGATTTATAGCATACGCTCAAAATAATTTTTTTATTATTTTTAATAAATTTTGAAATTTCTCGTATACTTCTTGTACCATCACTATCAATAATTAATGATTCATAATCTTTATATGCAAGTTCAGATTTAAAAATATCTAAATTTTGAATACAATATTGTTTCAGCGGACTGATAATAACAACAGTGTCATAATCTAATCCAACTTTCATTGAAATCAATGTTTTTCCTAAACCACATGGTAATTGTAGTATTGCACGATGATCTTTAGCAAAAGTATCTTTCAAAATATTATATGCTTCAATTTGATAATCATAAGCATTTGAAATAATATTATTATATTTATTATCTATTAAAATATCATTTTTTAATTGTATATTCTCAAAAGTATTTTTAATAAATTGAATTTGATCACATTTTTTTTGACAATTTAAATTATGAGATAATTTTGATGTATAGTATACTATTCCATCTAAATTATATAATTTAGTCATCATAAAAAAACCTGCTAAATCTTCAATTGTAACATAATTCTTCTCATCATAATTTTTACATTGAACAATATAATATTTATTATTTTGTTTTAGTAAAATATCACAACCAGTATCAATTAATTTATTCTCTTTTTCAACAGAATTTTTTAAAGTTTTTCTGTTGAATCTATATTCATTCCAATCTCCTAAAATAGTACAATTTCTCAATTCAAATTCAGGAATATTACTCCATAACCATGAGTGATTTCCTACTAAATTATTCAATGAATTATTAATAAATAATTCATAATGATATCCTTTTTCAGTACTATTTTGTTTGTTCATTTTTTGTTTTTGTTTTTATTAAATTATAATTTAATAAAAATATTAACTTAAAAGTAATCATTTTTTTTATTTCTTTAAAATTTGGCGCTAAATAAATATTTAGCATACCATATGTACAATAAAATATTTTTTTTTTTACAATTTTATTGTATAAAATTTACTAATCCATTTCAACTTTTGGTGCAAGACAAAGCTTCAAAGACCCCAACGAGCCGACTGAAAATTTAATCACTATTGGAAAGTTATTTTTCATATACATCTCAATAGAATTACATAGATTAGTACACTTTGTGAATAAAACCAAATGCTTCAAATTATAATATCCTTGAATAATATTATCTTCAGTGCTTGATTTTACAAAGTTTAGACCGTTACTAGTCTCACCTATTATAGTCTCTTGTTGAGCAAATTCACCTTTACAAGAAAATATTAATTGACTTCCTACTGATTTAATTTCAATAATATCTGATAAATTAATCATATCACGACATATTTTATTAAATTCATTGCTAGGCATTGTTATAATTGACTCAAATTGAGCAGGTGGTATTTGATAAGTTGCTTCATCAACTTCTATTAGATTTAAATAATAATTTGTCATACTATTCTTTTCACCATTTTCAATTCTTATACCAAGTAAATTAGTATTTCCTTCTTCAATAAAAAGTGTAAGAGCATCATTATTTGTTAATGTACGAATTAATTTAAAAAAGTTTAACATATTAACACCAATAAAAATTTTGTGTTTACAATAATAAGATTCAAAATTATCTTTTTCTAATTTAAGATGAACAAGAATAGTTTGGGTTGGGTCCATCGTTATAATTTTCATACAGCTATCTGTAAATTCAATATTTGCATCAGTTAGTATCTCTTTTAGTGCTTCAGTTAATGTCTTGAAAGCACTAGTTTGGACTGTTTTTAATTCCATTATTTTATCACTCATTTTTATTTATATTTATAAATTATGAAAAAACTCTTTAAGTATATTGTTTTTATATTTTAATTAAAATAATTAAAATATTATTTATTTATAAAATAAATAGATAAAATTAAATTTTTAATAATGTAAGACTTTTACACTCTTATTATTTTTTACTATTATATCTTTATCAAACTCATTCTTTTGCTTATTATATATATTTATAATAGTTGCAAAAAGAAATAATATTGTAATAATAATAATAAAATAGTAATAAACATTCTTATAACCAAATATTATTAAAAATAAAATAATAACAAGCACTACTCTTAATTCATCTAGTGAAAAACAATATTCTTTTATACATATTCTATTATCAATCTCTTTATTTATAGATGTTAATAATAATGATGCATACATATTTATTAGTATTAAAATAATTAATATTGTTAAAAATACTACCAGCAGATCATCTTTCTTATAAAATATAATCAATTTTGCTATAAATAAAGAAAATATGAATATAATGTCGAATAAATTATTCATAAAAAAACTCCATCTTAAAAATTCTTGATTATTATAACTACTTAATTCTCTATATAACGAATGTGTTAATTGATGTAATATTATTACTATAATAATTCCAAGTAAAAATAAAGTATTCTCTCTTGCAAAAAATCCAAATAAAATAATTAATGCACACAATAATAAGGATAATATGCTTAATTTTTTGATAGTTATATATTTATTAACAATAGGTGCATATTTAATTGCAAAATTTTTATTAAATTTGTTAAATAATGATAAATCTACTTTTTGATTTTGATAATCCATATTTATATAATATTATAAATTATTATTAAACTTTAATAACAATTTCATCTTTATTTTTTAATAAATTAATTTTAGCATTAGCATCATTTAAAAAATTCATAAAAAAAATACTAAATACTAATAAATGCTCAAAAATATAATCCATAAATTTTTTATCATATTCAACTTCAATAATATTTATTAAAGTGTTATCTTCTTTTTTATGAGCTTCTACTAAATGTCCAACATTTGCTTTAAACAAGTGTAAATATGCCATAATTTGTACTTTTTCATAATCTCTTAAACTATAAAATAATCTATTAATCCTATTTTTTATTTCTATTATAGATCCATTACTAGTATTAAATCCATCTATTTTACCACCAATTGCTATTTTAAAATTTTCATGTTCATATATTATTCTTTTACGATATTTATCATCTTTAAGAATAGAACTTCCTGTCATAGATTCGTAAAGTTTTGTCACATCATGCTCATTCTTAATTCCAAATTTTGTATTTGTAACATTATTTAATGATTTTGTGATCTCTTTTTTATCAGCTTCATTTAATATTTCCATTTTTTTAAAAATCTCTTTTTTAACTTCATTTAGTTGAACTGTATTTTTTGATTTACTACATTCTCCTAATTCTTTTTTAATATCAATTTTGTTATTATTTACTATTTTATTAATAATATCATAATCATCTTCTTTTACAAAATTAGCTATATTAACATGTTTTTCATAATCGTTTTTATCATGTTTTTTCCAAAAATCAATTAAATAATCTCTTTTTGTTTTGTAAGGATTATCTCCTGTTACAATTGCAATTTCACTTATATTAAATAATAATTCCATCTTTTATTTTATAATATAATATAAAAACTTCTTTATATAAAAATATTCATTTTTTTTTATAACAGTATCATAATATAATGTAAAAAGATATTATAAATATTTTTATTATTTAAAAATAATATTTTTTTGGATTTTTTTCTTTCCATGTTTCTAATCTTCTTTTATATTCTTGTGCTCTTTCATATCTAGCTTTATCATAAAGAAAATTTTGATGTCTAATACTTTCAATCTTAGCTTTAATTTTTTCATGATTACTAACTAAAAATTCTTCCAAAAATGCACTTTTACCTGTTTGTTTTTTTAAAAGTTGAATTTTATTAATTAATTCATCAAATTTTTTTTGATAAGGTGGTGTATTATATCCACAATAATTAGTAACATGATGATCTGTAATCTTTTCAATAATACTTTTAAATAAATCAATACTTGGTTTTTTTAGTCTATAATCATTTTCTAATTTTTTGAATTTATTCATTAGTGGATATAAAGAATTCATATCTTCTCTTAATTCTGATTGTATATAATCAGGATTTAATGCAATAATTTTTTCTTTTATTAAATCAATAAAACTATCAAAAATATCTAAAGAGTATAATTTTTTTACACTAAATAGATTTTCTAACATAATAATTAAATTATTGTATTTAGATGATTCAATCTCTTTAGACATAAAAATAATTAACTCATCTTTTGCATAATCTAAATATTCGTGAATATTTGAAAATTGTTTATATTCATTATACGGTTTTTTTAACTTAAAAATTTTCTCCAATGTCTTATTAATCATCTCTTTTTTATCAAGCTTAAACTTTTTACTACAAACGGAACCACAGCATATAATATTACCATTTTTTATATTTAAGTAATATTCAACTTTCATGATTTTGTGCTTGCATATACAAGTTTTTTTTTCTTCTGATTTTTCTTCTTTAAAAATTTCCCATTCTTTTTTAGCTTCATCCAAATTAACTTTGTTGAAAGAAGCTTCTAAAAGATTTTTATCAAAATTATTTAAAAAAGATTTAGAATCAGAAGATTTATTACCATCAGGATTATTTAAAAAATCAGTCATTTTTAGTAATTATTTATATAAATTATATATAAATAATTAAATAATAAAAAAAAAGTATCAATTTTATTTTTTTATATTTTTGATTTTTATAATTTTTTTTTCAATTTTAGGTTTTTTTACAATATCCTCTTCTTTTTCAACAATAATATCATCTTCATCATCTTGATTTTCTTCAGTATCTTCTTCTTCATCTATAAAATCAAGGATTGATAACTTATTGATTTCATGATAATTTTCTTTAAATATACTATTTATTGTTGAGTATGCATCTTCAATCTGTTTTATCAATCGACCTCCAGTAATAATAATAGATCCACTTTTAAATACAGATATTGTAATTTTTTTACATTGTCCATCTCCATTACCATTTCCTTTTCCATTACATTTCGATTTACATAAACATCGCCCATCTTGGTGGCTTTTATTATTATTCCAATAATATCCAATAATAAGTCCTCTATATTTTTCAGGATTAAATTTTGTAAATAAATCTTTTTCATTATTATTTAATAATGCCAATAATTTTATTAAATCTATCTTAAAATTTGTGTTAAAATCACTATTTATCATTGTTATCTTATAATTATCAATACTCAAATTATCTAGATTAATTTTGTTATCAATATCTAAAAATATTCCAGGCTCTTTTTTCATTTCATTTAATAATACACATGCTGAATGATATCCATCAAATTCTTCTTTAGATCCAGTTAGTGTAATCTTCCCATTATTAAATAATTTTATATTTACACATTTCGTTTTTAAATCGGCTTTTACAATTATTGAACAACTATTATAAAAGTTATCATTATCTTTCTTCTTCTTTTGTCTACCTTGTTTTTTTAAGGAATTATTTTCTAATATTTTCATATTATCTAATATTAAATAACATTCATCTTCATTATTTGGATCAATAACATTTCCCATATATTTTATATATGGATTTTTGTACTTTTTCAAATAACTTTCATCATATCGAATTATTAAATTATCTACAACTATTCCTCTTATTAAATAATCAGTATTTTTTTTTATTACTATATTTTCAATAATATTTCTTCCAATAAAAACAACAATTTTTGCTAAGTTAATATTAGATGTACCATTTATAGCACACATTGCAGATTGTGTTGATATAGTAAAATAGGTTGGTTCAGGAATCTTATTTTCTTTATTATTAATCATTTTAATAAAATTTATAATCTTAAGATCCATATTTTCGTAATCATCATTTTCAAATAAATTTAACGACATTTTATATTCAAATCTATTTAAAACTATCTCTTTAAATTGAAAATAAAAATATTTCAATATTTTTATTTTTATTAATAAAATAAAAAATAATTTTTTAATAAATTATAGCTAACTTATGAAATATAATTATCAAAAATGCTTTTATATGTCCAATTATTATTTATAAATAACATATCATCTTTTTTGATACATTTTGCTCGTGCAAATCCGGGATTACAATCATATCCCATTATTTCAGCTGCATGAGCTTTTTTATCTCTATCATTTATATATAAATCATAATTGCTATTATTTTGTGTTGATGCATTTATAATATTAATATTTTTTAAATCACATGATCCATTATTTTTATTATAAGTAAAACCAAAACAATTATTATTATTATCACAAATTAATTTACATTCATTAGGTGATACATCATTTATCTTAATAATAGTATTTCCCAATGAATTATTATTTTCAATTTTTTGATAAACTTTATCATCAAGTAAATTACCACATTCCGCTACAAAATTAGTATCTTTCATAGGTAAACATGTTGTAAAAACATTATAATCAATTAAGATATTAGATCTATCTAATTTTTTTATACCATCAATACTATTATAATTACATATTGCTCTTGCTTTACTAAAATCTGGCTTTCCATTATCCATAAAACAACCTCCAAAACTACCTGGTAAAATCTTGTCAGCACCAATACTATTAACATTAAATCCATCAGGTACATCTTTATTATTGTAATATTTACACCAAATATCAAAATCATCACTTTTATTCATACAAGGTGTAATTATACTTTCTCCATAATATTTTCCACTTATATAATTTGATGAACATTCTACTTTAGAACTATTAGCATCACAAGATGTAATACTTTTAACACCATAATCTGGATTTATACTTTTACAATATTTATCAAAATTCTTATTATTTAATATACATCCATCTAAATTATTTTGTAAAATATTAATATTGCTCTCTTCTTCACTTTCGTCTTTATATTCACTACTAGTTTGATCTTCCTGTTCCAATTTATCATTTATTCCTGGTACAATACATTCACAATTATTATTATAAATTCCCCATCCATCTTCTGTAGTACATGATACTCCAGGTGTGCAATAATTTGAAAAATCATAATTTGAAGGAAAAGTATTAGTATTCCATCCACTATAACTACTGTTTGGATGTGCACCTGTAAAATCTCCAAATTTTTCTACTACATTTTTTTTTATTATAAAAAGAATAATAATAATAATTAAAATGAATAGTATAAATAGTAAAAATGTATTTATCATCTTAATAACTACTTATATTTTTTTAATTTAATAAATATTATTAAATTAAAATATTTATTACATATGCCACGATTTTTAATAACCGTCACATTCTTCATTTACTAATAAATCATTACACATTTCTTTTGTATAATGATATTTTTCATTAAATATATCTGAAATAACATTATTTACACCATTCTTAACTATGTCATTATTTTTATAAATATCATATTTCTTATTTATTTTATCTTTTACTAAATTTATTATATCGGGGTCAATATTTAAATTAACATTTTTTAATGTTTCACTTATTTCATTATGAAATTCTTCCAAATGTTTATTTAATTTTTCCATTGATAATTCAATAATTTCATTAATCTTCATATTTGTAAATTTTTTATCTTCTTTGTTATAAATTAATCCATATTCACTATTTTTATCAAAAATTACATTTAAATTATTATCATTTTCTAAAATACTTTTAAGAGTATTTGTATATTTATTAGATGATAACATTAATGCTAATTTTAAAAAATTATCCATTGATGAAACATCCCATTGTTCATTAAATGATTTCATTAAATTAAAGTTAAAATTTATTATATTTTGAGTTTCAATATTATTTGTATTATGAGAGTTAGTATTATTTGATATATTTATATTTTTACTTTCATTTATTATTTTACAATATTTTGAATTATGTCTTGTTAAAGTATATTTTCTTTTAAATGTTTTATTACATTTTTTACAAATATAATCTTTATCACTTTCAGAAATAACTTCAGATATTTCATCATCATCTTCTTCATGACATTCTTCAGTATTATCTTCTTCAATATTAATCTTTTCAATATTATCTTCTTCAATATCAACATTGTTATCATTATTAATTACATCATTACTATTTTTAGTATTTTTATTTATTTTTATTAAAGAATCATTATATAATTTATCATCATCGATTATATAAACACATGGTCTTTTTATGCATTTTTTTTTAATATTTAAGTGTTTTACCATATCACATTTTTGTTTACTAATATATAAACATCTTTTGCATTGATAGAACGACATGATTTATATTATAATAATATTATTTTTTTAAGTATATTATTTTTTATAAAATTATATTTTAAAATATTGATATTTATACAATACAATTTTATAACATATTATCAATGATTTTTTGCACACAAATCAAGATTTTTTTGTGTGCACTGCACACAACCAATAAAAAATCAAGAGTTTTTTATATTCAATAAATTAATGTTATTTTTAAAAAATATTATTTTTAGGGGTATCAATAAACCCTATTTTTGCACACAAAAAAAGAGTTTTTTCAAGAGTTTTTTAGAAAAAAAAAAACATGATTTTGTATAAATTTTTTTTTAAATTTCAAAATTTAAATTTTTAATTTTTCATTTTTAAATTTTAAAATATTTAAACCACTTTTTTTTCATTTTAAAAAACTCTTGAAAAAACTCTTTTTTTGTGTGCAAAAATGGGGTTTATTGATAAGCTGGTTTTTTAAAATTAAAATAAATATTGTATAATTAACAGTACTAAAAAACTCTTGATTTTTTATTGTTTGTGTGCACTGCACACAAAAAAATCTTGATTTGTGTGCAAAATTATTTTTATGGTATTTAAAATTTTATTTTATTGTAAAATATACAATAATTTAAAAATAAACAAATTCATTGTAAACCTTAAAAAATGACCTAAAAATTGAAAAAGTATTACTATTTTGAAATTTATGATTTTCAGCAAAATCAGTGCACGTGTTATGCATTTTCAGCCAATAGTAAAGTTTTGATATTAAAATGTAAAATAATATTTTTTATCAAATAAAAAAATAAGTTAAAAATTAAAATTTGGTTTAAAAATTAAGTAAATTTTTCAGCAAAATCAGTGCACGTGTCATGCATTTTCAGCCAATGGTAAAATTTGTTCTTTAAAAAGTCATTTTTTTAAAAATAACAAATAAAAAAGAACGGTAAATTTTATAGCTCTAAAAAAATCATTTTTTGAAGGTGTGCAAAATTCAGCAAAATCAGTGCACGTGTCATGCATTTTCAGCCAACGGTAAAATTTGTTCTTTAAAAAGTCATTTTTTTAAAAATAACAAATAAAAAAGAACGGTAAATTTTATAGATCTAAAAAAATCATTTTTTG
>JACCDO011622735.1_pt1 | contig 12146 bp, 1 predicted proteins | sample 7446101 | NCBI WGS metagenome assembly JACCDO01 (sample SAMN15323440, study PRJNA562643) | freshwater metagenome | isolation source: river surface water | place: USA:Blue River Watershed | collected 2017-08-16 | reverse complement strand
TCAAGAAAGAGAAACATACTGCTGGCACTACTGACGATCCCAATGACTACAAAATTCCTGATATTAAGGAAAAGTTGTCACCAAAAAAACTCTATCGAATAAATCCATTTCATAAGAATTTTGCCGAAGAATTACATCTACATAAAACAAATATTGACCCTGAAATTTTATATCCAACAGTTACTAAAGAAGTTAAAGTAGTTGAAACAGACTATTCTGATATGGGTCTTAATCAAGATCAAATAGATTTCTTAATTGCTCTAAAAAATCTTAAGAATTTGAAAGTAGAGGATGTTAGTAAAAAACTTGATATTGATCAATTTGAAATAACTGAAGACAAATTGATGGATGGTTTCTTTCAACTGTATCCAAGATTTATGGAGCAGTTAGTTTCTGCAAATGGTAATTTAGGAAATTTAAATTACGAAGAAGAACCAGAAGAATCTTTTGGATATACGGATAATGAAAAGTCTATGCTTGATTACCATTTAAAGCAAATGGGCATTAGCAAAGATAATGTTAGAGTAAAAAAAAACTTTGAAGTAAGAACAGGTAATGCAAAAGATAAATCCATTACGCCTTTTCTTCAAGATGTAACAAATGTTGAGAGTGTGCAAAACAAAGTTAGCACATCAAATAATGTTACTAATGTAAGCAACTTAAATCTTACATCCAATAACAGAATAGAAATTTCGCAAAGAAATTCTACTACTAATTTTATTTCTGAAAATAAAAATATTTCTTACATTGAATCTATCAATAATACCAAAAATATTTCTAATTATCATAATGTTAGGATAAGAAAAGAATCTATACAAGAACAAACAGACTTCAAGCGCATTTTTGAAAATCTGCTTAAAGACATAAATTTACGAAATGATGTTACAAACTTATATAATAAGTCAATTAATTTACATAGTAGAAATATTTCATTTGAGTTCTTGTCTCAAATAAATCAATCATTTAGTAAAGAGTATATAACAAATCTCAGAAACCAAACATCTGTTTATAATTTTTACAGAAGTATTGAAAACAGATACAGAGAGTTCATTCAAAACTTAAACTTTATGAATGAGATTTATCAAGAGTTTAAGAACACTGAATATAAAATAAGAAATAATTATCAGAATGTTTATCAGCACAATCATCTTCAGAAGAATCTGATAAATAAAAATATAATCAATTTAACTAAAGAAATTAATTTCGAAAATAACTTAGTTGATTACAAATTTCAAAGCGCAATATTAAAGACTATTAGTAAGTCAAATACATATATCCAAAATAATATTGAAAAAATTAAAGAAAACTTAAATGTTGTTCAAAATAATGTCAATTATGTCAACCAGAGAGTATCTGTTCTTAATTACAAAACTGAAAATAGAATTACTCGTGAATTTAAGAATATTTTAAATAATAGCGATGTTACAGATGAGTACTCAAATGTAGTCATAAACAAGATTAGCAATATTACAAACAATTCAGAAATCAAGAAATTACTTACTATAGTTAAAAATGAAGACACCTTAGAATCTTTGGCTTTGATTATAAGGCAAAGTAATTTTAGCACAACGAATATAAAGCAGCTTGCAGAATTTATAAACATTACAAAAAGCACAAACTTACAATCATTGAAAGTAAGTTCTGAGGCTGTATCAAATGTCAAGAACTTAATTTCTCTTACTGAAAGTTCAAGCAAAAATTATAATGTAAATGATATTTCAAACTTCAATAAAAATATTCAAATTATTTCTAAAAATAATTATCTTAGAACTTCTGAACTTTCTGATATAAATCAAGTAAATAATATTTTTGAAGAAATTTCTCAAGTAAATATTGACAAAAACAAAATCCAAAATGTTATTAAGTTATCAAAGATTGAAAATACAAAATTGTTGGAAACTTTGAATTTATATACAGAAAGTCAATCATTCAAAAATATAAGAGAATTTAGAAAAATCAAGAATGTTGAGAATCTCAATCAATTAACAGAAAACTTTGCTACGATAAACCAAGTGGTTAAAGAAAACAAAAGCTCTGTCAAGGTTTCAAACAATTCTCAGATCAATAAGTTTATAGAATTACTCCAAAACACTAAAATTGATGCCAGACAGTTTACCCAATTGAAAAAACTTGAAGATAAAAATTTCACAAATGTTTTGCAAGTTTTAAAATCTTTTTCACCAGTAACTGTTCAAAAAATTTCAAACATAAGTGAAGAATTTAGCTCTTCAACTAATTTGCAGCAAGTAGAAAACGTTGTAAAGACTATTTCTAATTTAGACAATAAAACAATAAATAAAATAGAGAATGTTGTAAACAAAACTTCAGTTATCAAAGAGTTATCTGAAATTTCAAATATTAATTTAACTAAAAATGATATCACTAATGTAACAAAATTAGAAAAGCAATTACGCACATATTCTGAAAAAATTAAAATAAAAGAAACTCTCAAGACACTTGATTTGGTAGAGTCAGTTTCAAAAAACAACTCTTTGACTACAGTCAGAAATTCCTATAGTGAAATCCAAAAGATTTCAGAAGTTTTTGAAAACATCAATGTAATCAAAAATCAGAAAAATTTAAATTTTGTAAATAGATATAGTTTTGAATCTAATAAAAATAATATAACTAATCTTTTTAGTGAGTTGAATATTACATCTTTGCTAAAGTCTGAAAAGAAAACTGAAAGAACTTTTTCTTCTATCAACAAGCAGATAGAAAGACTTGGCAAAATGAATGAAAGAATAGAAAGAAAAGCTACAAAAGCTGAGCAATCTTTTTACGATCTGATCAATTTCAATGATTATTCAACATCGTCCAAAACAAGCACTAAAAAAGAAATTAGAAACTTTTTTCAAACTTTAAATTTAGTTAAAAATAATAATGAACAAATTAAGGAAAAAATCAGAGAGTCATCTAAAGTAAATACATTTAGAATAACTCAAGCATCTGAAAAAGTAAAGATAGATATACATAAACAAAAAACACAAAATTATTATAAAGCTGACACTATCACGAAGTTTGAAAAAAAATCTTACTTCCAAGAAAAACAGGAAAAAGAAGCTCAGGAAAAAGTAATAGAAACTAAGGTTGAAGAATTACTTGTTAAGAAGATTCAAAATGTCACCAATAACATTACAAATAATGTTATTACAAAACAAGAAATTAACATCATCAAGCAAGAAATCATTCGAGAAATTTTTAAGATAGAAGAAAAATACGATCAGAAAATTTTAGCTATCAAACAAGAGACTAAACAAACAGTACAAAATATGTTAAGTCAATTTCTCAAGAGTTAAACTATGGCCATTTACAGAACAAACAGATCAAGAACAACAAGTTTTATTGGCAAATTTAAGTTTAACTATGAAGTTGTTTTGGGTAATCCTCCAGGCGAACCAACAACCAGAGATGGGGCAGCAATTTACACCACAAATGCTGCGATAAATTTTTCAAGTACAACACCTTTTTTTAATTTTAGTGGAATAGTAGGATATAATCCACCAACTACTAAGGCATTTGAGTATCCTTGGCTGGGAACAGATTATGGCGAAATTAGCAGTAGTGTAGTTGAGAAAGTTGGTAATAAAGTAAAAATTAAGTTTTCATTTTCTTTATCGGCTGGATTTGGGCAAGGACAAAATAATCTTAATATTATAGATTCATTTGTAATTGATTTAGTTGAAGTAAATTTAAAAGATTTTGGTGTTTTTACTGGTTCTGTAGAAGGCGAAGTTTATTTTGGTGCTCCTCTTGAAGAATATGTAGAAATAGACGAATTTTTACCTTCAGAAATAAAAACACAACCTTCTTCATCAGGATGTGGAGATGATGAAATTGTTTCTGTTAAAGAATTAGATAAAAATACAGTCAGACAATTCCCAAGATACACAACTTTAAATTGGTTTGAGATGACCAAACCAAATAGCACAGGAAAAATGGGAATAATTTTAAGGACAGTTGATAGTAAAGGTAAAACCAATCAGTTTTCTAAGTTTTATCCTATCAATTTCTCTAATGCCAGAAGAGTATCTTATGCTTTCGGCAAAAAAATTAACGCTTGGGCTGGAGGCACAAGCAATAGTGGATACATATCATTTTATGAAAATTCAACAGGCTTAGATGTTCAAAAAATTTCTGCTAAAACAACAGATGTGAGTGTTGACTTAGACAATTTTTCACTTAGAAATATTCCAAGAGATTTATTTGATATAGGTTTACCTGCCGATATGACAGCATTTATTGAGCTTTCTGGTGAACCTACAAGAAGTGTGACTTTTGATGCGCATATATATGATTGGAATTCATTACATACAAAGCCCCTTAAAGCTTATTTAGTTGGATTTGGAAGCGATTATATACCTCTTAAATATAAAAGAATAGAATACAACAAAGCTCAATACGAAACAATCGAAACTTCTTCTGGAGTGATAAGTTCTTCTCAAACTTATAATAAAATTAATGCTGCAAGAGTAGAAGCAAGAGAATCTATAATTTCACTTCAAAGAAATGAAATTGATGGAGAATCAATAAAGTTTGACAATACTCAAAGATGGATTTATGGAATGATAGACGGTATTCATTCTGGAGAAATTTTTGATGATTTGGAAAGTCCAACAGATCATATGGACTATCCTGATAAGTATATTCGTGGTGCAGATGGCTGTGAAAATATAAATTATCTCAACCAAGAACTTACAATTGGTGAAGATGAATTACCAAGCGGAAGTGCATCCATACCAATTCCTTTAAGGGGTTGGAAATTCAATGCAATGACATTGAAACAAGATAAGGAATATATTATCCCTGGTGAGGGAAATACAAGAACGTATGTTGGTACTAATGGCGATGTACACTATTATGGAGATCAAAATCTTTCAGGGTATAGATTTTTAAATTTACAAGTTCGTTCTAAAAATAATGATTTACAAAATAGTCTACTCAATATAGTAGAAACGTCTAAAGGGTTTTCAAAAACAAATAATAGTCAAGTTGAAGATATTAAATATTGGAATATAAAATCAAGCTCAAATAAATTTCAAAATATTATAGTAGACTTATGCAACCCTGATAATAAAAATGATAATGTTGATAATCAAGACTCACCTTATCCGAGATTGAATGCATACACAACGTCAAAACCAACAACTCTTGAGCCTCTTGGTTTTTTAGCAGTTGAAAATAAACCAAAAGATAATTTTCTTATTACAAAAGCATACGATGGTACAGAATCTGATACTTGGATCACAGACAAGATAAGGAAAAGAATACAAGATTCAGGATACATATATCTTACAGACCCTATCTCTAAAAATATAGATTATTTTGAAGTTAATACATCAGCGTTTCCAAAAGCTGGAGTAGGTACTAACTATATATTTGGAAGACCAAGAATTGCAAATGGTAAAATAAAGCTTGCTAAACCTTTTATTGCCGCAGATGGTTACACTTATGATGAAAATGGTAACAGGCAAAGTATTATTCCAGAATATTTCAAAACTATATTTTTCTATAAAGTACAAAATGACTTAACAAAAGATAAATCTATTGATAGCATTTTGATGAAAGATAAAGATGGAAAGTATCCTGAAGAATTTGAAATTTATGACTACGACCCAGGATATCCCGATACAACAGGAGTCTTATCTAAAACAACCAGCTTATTTGTTGATGGAACGCAATTAATAAGAGTAGAAAACAATCCTATTTTCTTAAATTCTCCTTATGATGGTGTTGAAATTGAAAACCCATCAACAAAGAAAAAGAAAAGTTATAAAATTATTCAATATGTAAATTCTCAAGCTAACGAAGAATCATATTTTTCAATTGCAACTTCAGGAGATTTTGATCAGAATTTGCAATTTCCTGCGGGTAGTTTGATAAGGCTGACTTTTTTTGGTGGGGCGACTGATGATAGATTTGCTTCAATAGTCTTAAAGTTCGAATCAGTTCAAAAAGTAGCGGAAAATAAGTATCAAGCGACAATCGAGTACTCTAAATTAGATAAAAATTCTGCACCAAATTACGATGGTATTCCTCCAACAATAAATGGAGTAGAAACTGTATTCAATCCCAATGCGCCAATCATAACTGTTAAGGATCCAAGATTAGTAGAATTTACATTTCCCAAAGATACTGTTTTAAATACTAATATTCTGTCAAAAGAAGTATCTCAAAATGAAGTAAATGCAATTGATGATTATCCTGAAGATGAAGCAAGCAATGGTCCTTATTATGGAATTAGTAGGATTAAGAAAATTCAAGTTGATAATGATTTGCTCGAGCTCAATGAAGTAAAGTTGCAAAGAGTTAATTCACTGTCAAATTTTGTTTATTCTGGAAACAATAATACTTTTGAAGCTAAAACAAAATTTACAGTTGCTGAAAATGCAAATACAACTGAAATTCCTACTGAAACAAAATACTATACAAGAAGATTTTGGCAGCAAAATACTGATGGAAGAGATGAAGAAGAAGGCGACATAGAGTGGCAAGTTACAGAATCTTCAAGAGGATCTAATTGGAGTCTTTTTCCAAAATCTATTTCTGGACTTTGCGATGATATCAATAAAGTTGATGAATATATAGCACCTCAATGGTTAGATGTCAACAACCCATCCTCGAGTGTAGTTAGGCATCCAGGGTGGAAAGCTGAAAAGATTGCTAAATCCTATCCTGTCGATCCAATTACAGGAGATAGAATTTATTCTATAAACTTAGATCCTGAATACTTAAATCCTGACACAGGATATGCAACTTGGGTATATGGTGGTGGAATATTAGCCTTACCAAGCGGTAAAAATTCTGGAAGTGGCACAACATATTTCAAAGCTATTGACATAAGCTACAATGAATTAAAAACCATTTTAGCTCAAACTATTTTTCATAGAATAAATGGGAACTTTCCACCAGGTTTGCCAGATCTTTTTGGAAACACATCATTACGAAATTCTGACGGAACTCAGCAAACTTCTGTTCTTCATTTGCGTGGTGGAATTATTGCTCGTGGTTTAGCAAATGGATTGATTCTTCCCCCTCAGAAAAGCACCGAAGATAATGTTAGAAAAGCAAACTTAATTGAAGCTTCTACAGGTTCTGCAGTTGGTTCATCTGAATCAGATGATTTCGGATATTATCAAACATCAATTCCTTATGGAAAAAATGAAGTAGATCATTTTATTCAAATGGAAAAATCCAGGCAGTTTTCAAATCCCGCTGCTTTTAAAAGTTCTATAAGAAATTTATCTCAAGCAAAAAGAGAAAGAGCTTCATTCAAGGGTGGTAAAGAATTAGCCACAGATATTACTGCTTGTGAATCAGGATTTGAAAATTCTATAGTTATTGGATACACAGTCCCTGCTACTAAAGAAAAAGATACTAAATATACATCTATTATTCAAACTGACTCTTTTTATTCAAATGTGTACGAAAATTATTGTGTCGGATATCCTGATGTTAAAAGCGGAACTGGTGTATCTTTGCCAGGAGAATTCCCATTCTTAATTTCTTCTGAATTAATAAGAAATTCAAAGACTGTACATACTTTTTTATTGACAGAAAATCCGTCAGTCTTAAAATCACAAAGTACAAATGATTTTAATTCTTTGATTGCTTCAAATACTGATATGAGAAATAAGTTTTCTTGGTTTCCTCATATATTTGGAGAATCAAAACAAGATGCTAATTTTACTACAAACTCGATTGCATTTAGTAAATTAAGATACAATTCTTATGCAGTTTCAAATGATTCGCCTTTATTAGCTAATATAGGTTATGCTGATGATGGTGCAATAATTTTCAGAACGATTCCTATAAATACAACAAGCATATTCACTCCTCTTACTGATCAGAATTTGTTTGTAGCTGGCAAACCCCCTACATACATAAATGAATTTAGATTGCTGGATACATTCATAACTGATGGTATTGCAGCGCCTGTACATCCAACTATTACTGTAATAGATTCTCAAGAATATCTTGCATCATTTGTCTTGAAAGAAAGTGCAAGAACAATCAATGCGAAGTTTATTTCGAATTATGAGTTATCAGATAAAATAGAGTTATTAAATTTAGACGATATTGCTGGTCAAACTTTATCAAAAGAAAGTGATATATACGGGCTTTCCTCCGTATATGACGAAAGATTAAAACTCCAAAGAAATGTTTTTTATAGCAGCGAATCAATTTACTATTATGAAGTTCCTGTATCATCGAGCAGTTTTGGAAATTCTTATGTTCCAAAATTACATCTTGTTGCTGGAAATATAAATTCAGATTTCAATGTAAATCTGATTCAAAGAGATAGTCTTGTAACTTATTACGATTCTAATTCTGAATTATCAAGCGTAATTTCTAAACATAAACCTGCTGTCATAAGCTGTAAGCATATGAATTACACCAGTGATGTAATTGTAGTTTACGATACTGGTAAATGTAAATTACGTTCAGTAAAGTTTAATCCTTACTCAATAACATTTGACGCTAATAGTGGTTTAGCTTGTTCTTATGTCGATTATGATATAGATTGTGTTTCTTCTGCAGATGTGTTTGGAGAAACTGTTGAACGTAAACCGCAAGCAATTTTTAGTGCAAATCCTACAAGTGGTATCACTGACTTAAATGTTGTATTTATTAATGAATCTTTTGATTTTTCAGGCAGTGAACTTACATATGAATGGGACTTCGGAGATGGTTCTACTTCGATAGAAAAAGATCCAACACATATATTTGTAAACTCCACAAATGCAGATAAAGAATTTATTGTTACTTTAGTAGTCACAAATTCTAACTTAGTAAAATCTGAATCAAAAACTTTGATAATAACAGTAAATCCAAAAGTATCTGACCAAAAACCGAATGCTAAATTTACTGCAAACCCAACTATTGGTCCAGCAACTCTGAGTGTTCTTTTTACAAATCAATCTACTCCTGTAAATGACGGCTCAGTGCTTTCAACATATAGCTGGGATTTTCTCGGCAACGGGCAAATATCTACTTTCAATGACAATGCTGATTTGATATATGACTACACAAATCCTGGAACTTATAAACCTACATTATTTGTTGAAGATAACTTTAGCCGTAAAAGCACAGTATTTGTCGGCCCAGAGATAGTTGTAACATCTAAACCCAAAGCTGATTTTAGTTGGCAGCAAACAACATTTGGACCAGTATTTGCCGTTCAATTTACTGATAAATCTTTGCCTATAAATACAATTATTTCTTGGCAGTGGTCTTTTGGTGATAATCAAACATCAAGCTCGCAAAATCCAGAACATTTTTATGAATTACCCGGAACGTATACTGTTAGACTTACTATAACTAATAATCAAAATGTAACTGATTTTATTGAATATTCTGTTGTTGTTTCTGGTCAAGGTAATGACAATCCAATAGCTAGTTTTAGTTACACTCAAAGAGATAAATCTTACATTGTTGACTTCTTTGATTTGTCCACTGGACAAATAGTATCTTGAAAATGGGTATTTGATGTTAATAATTTATCTCTTACATCTGATCTCAAGAATCCATTTTTTACTTATTCAACATTTGGAATTTATGTTGTCACATTGGAAGTAACTGATTCTTTTGGAAATATTGGTAAAGAAACTAAAACTATAGTAGTGAATGAGATTTTGAATCAGCCTCCTGTGATAAATACACTTACTGGAGTGCAGACAAGTTTTAGCCCTATTACCGTTAAGTTTACAGAAAATTCATCCGATATTGATGGGTTTATTGAAAAGTGGGAATGGAACTATGGAGATGGTAGTGACATTTTCTCAACTACATCTTCTTTAGAAAAAAATCCAACACACATTTATAACAGTCCAGGAACTTATGATGTAACTTTGACTGTTACAGACAATGGCTTATTTGATGGAACTAATAAAAAAACTGCTCAAAAAACAATTCAAATAGAACTTATTGGTCCTCCAGCAAACAAACCTCCTCAAGCAGCATTTACTGTCAATAACAACAATAATTTTGCTCCTTTGAGCGTAGATTTCACAGATACATCAATTGACAGTGATGGCTTTATCACAAAATGGTTGTGGGAATTTGAACAAAATGTTTTTAGAGAATTTAACGCACAAACATATCAAAAAATTGTAAACTATACATTTACAAAAGCTGGAATATATACAGTTAAGCTTACAGTAACTGACAATAATGGTCTTACTAATACAGCTACATTAGACATTACAGTCAATAATAACCCACCAGTTTCTTCTTTCAGTATATTTCCAAACCCAATTACCTCTAAAGAAACAGTAACTTTTAATGCATCAAGTTCTTATGATATAGATGGTTCTATTGTTGCTTACAATTGGAATTTCGGTAATGGTAATTTGCAGAATAACGGGCCTGTTAGAGTTTCGCAAGTTTATAATAGGCCTGGAAATTATGTAATATCTTTGGAAGTTGTTGATAACCTTGGAGCTACTAACTTAAGCCAAAACACATTGACAGTAAGAAATAGAAAACCATTTGCAGTTATCACTTACTCAACCTTAATTGTCAAAGCACCAGGTTCATTAAGTTTTTCAGGATTAGATTCGTATGATGAAGATGGTAACATAGTATCATATGCTTGGGTCGTTTCTAATGGTGCTACTTCGTCTCTGCCAACACCATCTTTTCAATTTCTTACTGAAGGAACATACTCTGTAACTCTTACTGTTACTGATGACTTTGGAGACACTGGCACTACACAAGTAATTGTAACTGTTAGTCCTGCTGACAATATTTTACCTTTAGCAATATTAAAAGTAGATAAAAACCAAGGTGTAATCAATGATTTATTTACTTTTGATGTTGCAAGTTCTTATGATCCAGATGGCACTATAGTTTTATATGAATTAGATTTTGGAGACGGCAATCAAACATCTTTTGTTGCTCCAGCAAATATAAATCATATTTATTCTAAGGTTGGAATTTTCTTTCCAACATTGACAGTCAAGGATAATAGAGACGGAATAAGTATAGTTGATAGTCAAAGCACACAAACAATTACAATCATAAATCAGCCACCTATAGCTAATTTTGCATTTACTCCAACTCAAGTAACAACTTTGCAAAGTGTTTTGTTTACAGATTTATCAAGTGATCCTGAAAATGATTTAGTTAGATGGGAATGGAATTTTGGAGATGGTAATACATTTATCACTACTAATCCTAATTTGAAATCTCCAGAGCATCAATATGCAACTGGTAATAAAAATTACACAGTAACATTAACAGTTTATGATAGATTCAATTTGTCAAATTCTATTTCAAAAGCCATTTTTGTAGAAAATAGAATTCCTGTGGCTATAATTTCAACAAATCCAGCTGCATCAAATAATAGAATAATTGGTAATGCTCCATTAACAATTGTTTTTGATTCATTAGGATATGATTTAGATGGGACAATTACTGATTATGAATGGACAATAACTGGACTAATAAGTACACCAATTACTTCTAAATCATTCACGTACACGTTTACTACGCCAAGGTTTACACCATACACTGTCACTCACAGAGTTAGAGACAATGATGGTTTTTGGAGCAATCCTGTAAGTCTTCCTGTAAAGGTTAATCCACCTAACGAACCTCCTGTAGCAATAATAAGTGCAAATCCAAGTTCCAACACAAGTTTCGCACCTGTAACTGTAACATTTTCTGGAGCTGCAAGTTAGGACCCTGATAACATAAATGGTCCTTTAGCATATTATTGGGATTTCGGAAATGGGCAAACATCTTTTGAAACAATTGCCTTAACAACTTTTGCTCAGCCTGGAACATATAATGTAAGCTTGAAAGTCGTAGACAATCAAGATGCTTCTTCGATAGCTACTTTGCCATACATTGTCAAAAATAATAAGCCAATTGCAATAATCAATACTATACCAGTTGACCAAACTCAAGTTGAGATAAATACATCGGTAACGTTTACATCTGAAGGAAGCAATGATCCTGATTCAAATCAATTTATAAATGGTTACAAATGGTTGGTTGATGGAGTAAATCAAAATTCCAACACTCCCCAAATTTCGTATGTATTTACAAGCATAGGAAGACATACTGTAACTCTAAGCGTATTTGATAATTATGGTTTAGAAAGCGATCCTGTTAATAAAACAATTAACGTAATAAGCACT
>JACCDO011198962.1_pt1 | contig 12146 bp, 4 predicted proteins | sample 7446101 | NCBI WGS metagenome assembly JACCDO01 (sample SAMN15323440, study PRJNA562643) | freshwater metagenome | isolation source: river surface water | place: USA:Blue River Watershed | collected 2017-08-16 | reverse complement strand
TGGTTGCGTCATGCATAATGCTTAGTTTTCCACACCCGCAACATAATGATAAAAAGAAAAGAAGAAAGAATAAATCAACAATTCCAAAATGCCTGGTACAATTAACAAAGTAATTTATTAGCTCGAAAATTTGATATTAAACTAAATTTTATAGGGATACAAACATCTATAAACTAGTCCCTAGTATTTTAGCACAACCATACTAGTGTAGAGGGTGGTGTGTGTTGATCTAATATCGCCATTTTCTCATACAATTAGTAACAAATTATACATCCGAAAAGTGATTAAGCCCGTTCGACATAGGTACCCTCCAAAGTGTTCACCTTAATCCTTGTATTTTCTTTGATAAATAAGGGCACCATAATCTTGGCCCCCGAGTTCAATGTTGCCTCTTGGTCGCCTTGCTTGGACTTGTCGGTATCCAACTTAACAACTACATATTCACCGACTTCCGGAATTTCAACTCCAATGACGGAATCCCGAAATAGTAATAGTTTGACATCAGACCCCTCTAACAAGTAATCTTTATTATCTGCTACGTCTTTGGGTACTCTGATTTCCTCAAATGTGTCGGATGATATAAATACTAGAGAATTACTATCTTCCCAACTATATTGAGCAACTCGTTTTTCTAAATCAGCATGTTCCACCACTTCATCAGAACTGAATGTCTTTTCGAACGTTTGAAATGATATTAAATTCTTCAATGTTGCACGGACAAAACCACCCCCTTTGCCTCGTTTACCTTGAATCATTTTGGTGCATCTATGAGGCACACCATCCAACACTAAGGCACATCCAATCCTGACACTCTTACCAGCACGCGCTTTGCTGAAATGTCGCGTGAACAGATTGCCCGCTCGCAGGTGAAGCATTTGCGCCGATATACGGAACATTTCTCTGACTTAGCCGATATAATATTCCTTTGACGTCGTAGTCACCCTGATTCACAATTTGAATGAATCTCCACACCCCCAAACAGGTCAAATTTATTTAAAAATAAGAATTTGCAATTTGATTTAATAATAAATTTACACAGTTTCTAACATATTTCTAATAGCTAATTACGTTATTAAGTTTCGTTTTTTTTATTTTGTCCATCATAACATTTGCGATGAAATGCAATTTTATTGGAAAATATAATCGAAGCACCAGGCAATGTAGCAGCATTTATTGGGGCCCAAATGACCTGATTTGCATAGCTACTATTACTAGTGAACTTGCCTACACTTGTACCAGGGGGTATGAATAAAGGTCTGGCACATACTGAACATCTGGTATTTGGATCAACTTTTAATGCCTTTCGTTGTCGTTGATTTAATGTTTTTAGCAACTTCAAGGTGTCATCCTCCAACACATCGTTACACTTATCGCTTAAAAATGCTTGGAAACCTTTCTGGTTAATCAAGCGCAACATGCGGTGTCGGAGATGTGCAATGGTGCTCAACGATGGGATTTTATCCACTATGTCCTTCGGATTGATGTCACAATTACCTATAAAATCAAGTAATTTGGCAAGAAAATCAGTATTCTGCAATGCATAATCCGTCAAATCCTTCCACAATTCTTGATCAGTTAGGTATTCATAGAGGAAATCTATGGCTTGACTCACATCACTTATTTCATGGAGCAACAATTTCAGTGCTTCTTTTTTATTACCATTCTTGGCGTATATGTATACAATTTCCGGATACAATTTAGGATTGCATTTCTCACATTCTTGCATGGCATAGTCTAGTGGTGCGAAACTTGATACCTTTAAAAAGGTCAAGAACTCACTATCTTTGGTATTGCTACTGTTCAGCACAACTTCGGGAGATGACCAAGAGTTATAGTTATCATGATTGTCTCTTTTCTTTTTAAATTTAGGGGCGAATTCGGCATATAATCCAACCTGTAGCTTGTGATATGGCGCATATTCTTGATTGTTATTATAAACTTCAGGTATCTTGGTAAACAATAAGTGTAAGTACCAATGCAACAGTTTTCGATCATTGCTGAGCTGTTTCACGACGGTGGCAACAGGCAACTTATCTATCTTCACAAATAAAATTGATGCCGATTCTTTTGATAAACGGATTAAATTGGCATACTTATCCTTGATTGCATCGAATAAGTCGTGCGTTTCAATAAGTTCGAAGACCTCTTGATACTTGCAGGAGCTCTCATCCGTACTTGAAGTCTTGCTTTCATTAGATGAGCTATCAATATTTAAGTAGCAATTCACAGCTTTTTCATATAGAGAGGAATACATATACATCTTAGCCAATGCCTCGACGCAGTAAATATCATTCTTTTTGTTATAACGCTCTAGTCTGGCTATCAATTCCTGGTGATTAAACAAAGGCGGGTCAATAGCACCCCAATTCATAACAACATTTAGTAACGATTCAGAGTTGGAATGAAAGAAAAATGCTATAACAACCTCATAAACTTCTTCATTAAGACGTGGATTCGACGTAGGTATTACAGACACTATTTTAGACAAAGCATTTTTCCTAGCAAATGTATATATCCATCTTTCCCATAATGCCGGATCAGAACCAAGTAATCGTTTGCACTCATTACATGCCGTTTCTATTTCATTTTTCTCTAACAAATCATTTAAATATAGTGTAATAATGTCATGATAGTTATACTTCGTTAAGGACACTCTGTCATTATACGCCATATTTGTTGCTAATAAATAATTTCGCTCCTTCAATGCAAGACCAACCCTATCATTAATATCTCTCATTTCACTGACCACAATATCCGAATTGGTCAAGATAAAAAATATAGGTGCTAATCGTTGGACACCTCTCTTCATGTCGATAATGTCAGCCAGATTCCATTTGGAAGAATTTTGATTATATTGAGGAAACTGATAAGTTGATAGCAGCCTGTGGTCCCAGGGCCCATTTAATCCAGTATTGTTCATTGGTAGAATATCTGCAAATACTAATGCTCCGTCTGAACGTCGTACAACTTGCAGCTCAATACACTCAGGGGTCACGGCATCTTTACTGCCCCCATTCAAAGGTGGAACATAACCTAAGATAACAACGTGGCCTATATCAAATGTTGAAATACCACAAATAATACAATCTGCATTCCAAGTACAAACTGTTTTAGCAATATATCTATTAAGTTCATCACCTGAAGAAACAGGATTGGATTCGGAATTCGTAGCAGAGTTGCCAATAACATCAGTGTTAATATTTTTATTCCCAGCTTCACTGTAGTTTCCAGGGGTTTCATTACTTGCATTATATGGTGCCTTTAATTCAACATGACGATAACAGTCCGCCCATCCGATAAGTAGGTCTTTCCCCGAATCCCACACTAAATGACATGGCAAAGGATTGTTAACGTCTATATTATCAATAGGGCAATTTATATAACAAACTGCTGTTTGAGTGACTATATCCATTATTCTTACATGATACGTATCTGCCCAAGCTACTAAATTATTTTTCCAAGCAATGTTGGAAATTGAAACGTTTGAACCTTTAAATAGTACAATATTTTTATGTGCAAACCATTGTGCACGATGATGAATTAATTTGCCAGATGATGTACCCACCATAAATGAGCGCTCTCGATTTCTATTACTATTAGAGTTATTAGTAGTATTGCCATTAGAATCTTCTAAACAAATAGATTTTATGGGTTCGGTAAAGTGAACAACTACTTCTTTACTATTGTCTTCAGCAGTTGTAGAACCAATAACTACAGTACCATTATCCGAACAACTGGCAATAACTTGACCACTTCCATCAATGGATATGGCATTTACTGGCCGATCATGTGATTTATACGATTTACATAAACGTGGTGGTATACTTTCCAGACTAACGACATGAACGCACCCATTTTCAGTACCAATAACTACATAATCAAGCGCAATCGCGATAGTCGATATGCGATCGTTTATTAGTGCGTCACCAAGTCTATGTTGGTCGAATTTGCGATATTTTAACACCGAGCCACTCGGAAACGCAGAAGCGAGTGCGTCACTCATTCTCTTACGACGACCAGCTCAAGCTGACTCCCACAATGCTGCTAGCGGCGCGGGAATAACTCGAAATCGTTATAGAACCCACAAAACGAAATTGCAGGTGAAACTTTGGTATTTTTTATATATCTTCCTCTTTTGAAGAGGTTCCGGATGGGATGGTATAATCCTCATGTACCATCTAGTGTATTGCAGTATCGACATAGTAAGTCGTAAAAAATGAACAATGTAACTTGATATAATGCGATATTAGTCGAAGCAGATAGCAAGAAATCAAGGAAGTAATTGTGTATTTAACTCAGAAGTAATTAATGAATGTTGGAGTACAAGCTGATGAGCTCCTTCAATCGACGATTCGCACAAACTAAAGCGTAATTCATTGATATGTATATTCAAATAATAATATTTCAAAATACAGGCCCTGCGGTCAGAGCCCTACTTGTCGACAATTTATGCGAGGTGTAAAAATAAACTTGGGTACAGGAAACCAGTCAATTATAGTGACTAAAGGCGCGATAAATACGCTCAAACGGATCTTAGACGCACTTACTCACACACGCATCGTATCGATTTTCATTGAGTTTGTTTCGGAGGAGACCCAAATAGTAACTTGTCATTTTCCTGACTGACGTAGACAACTGTTTAACCTGTACTGAATATTGTGACTGGTATAATGGACGTGTTCACAAATCAGGTGAAAGCTTTAGCATGGAAAAATGCCATACTAAAGTTTCGTTTTAAATTCACTTTATTATTCGAATTGGTTATACCAGTTGGTATCATTCTTGCACTGTCTGGTATAAGATCAGTATTGAAGCCTCAGACAGCCGAGACTTATTTCCCTGCAACAAGCAATCCTAATGCATACAACGTGCAGCTTCTTGAACAAAATTTAGCCGGAGATGAAGGTAAATGCGCTAATAATGTGTTTTGGAGTTGCCCTGTGTACCCAGATAAGTCTGGTACACCGGGCGCTTGCACCCAAAATGGCGACGATCCGATGACATTAACTGGGAATAGTTTATGTCGGCGTTTGGCGATCGCTGTCGCACCGTATGATTCGAATGATCTAAGTGCAGTTACAGCTGCTCAAGATTATATGGACTTTATGAATAATTATTTATTTTCTGATGCTACACAACTTATTTACGGACAGTATTATAACACAACGCTTGACTATACATGGGTCGATTATTTCGATTCTTCGGCTGAATTTGATGCTCATATTTCATCGAAAGAATACTCACAAGATCCTGCAGTAAAGATTTATAATAGCGCCATAATTTTTACCAGTGGATATCCAAATTACAAGTACACGGTACGGGTAAATCAAACCGTTACTCCTTATGGCTATGAAAATTACAGTCCAACAACAAGTGGTGACTACAATGTTGATATTAGCGTTAAAACAGGTGAGGATTGGGTAGGGGATAACGGAGAATACCAGCCATATCAGGACAATTACTTTAATTCATACTATATATCATTAATGGACAGTGTTTCTACTTTCATCACGACTACGGCGTGTAAGGATGCCAATCAATGTCAAGCTAATAGTGCATATATTCTGCGTACTTTTGCTGGTGTACAGTTTCCACATGGTACTGTCTTGACTTTTGGATTCTGGGATGCATTAGGAGATTTATTTGCTCTTTTAGTGATTATTTCTCTCTTGTTCCCCTTTTCGAATATGCTTAAGGCTCTAGTTCATGAAAAAGAATCAAAGTTGCGAGAAGGAATGCTTATGATGGCCATGAAAGGAACTGCGTTATGGACATCGTGGTTATTTCATTTCTACTGTCTATTTTTAGTGTTGGCGATACTATTGACTCTAGCAAGCAGTCTTCTCTTTTTACATTCGGATGCTGCACTAATATTTGTCTATTTCTTTGTTTTTTTCATGGCAAGTATTTCGTTCAGCATTCTAATGTCCATATTTTTCACAAGAGCAAGAACTGCGACTATTGTAGGTACATTACTTCATTTTGGAGGTTACTTTGTGTATATTGGTGTTCAATCAACTCTTGGTAGCAATGCCACTAGATCACAGCTACTGGCTGCTATGATTCACCCTGCAGCAGCATTTACATACGGTACGTTAGCATTTGCTGAGTACGAAGACGCTGATATCGGTGTCACATTTTATACCTGGCAAACATCAACTACATTTCCTATAACTTTCCAAGATTGCCTCAATATGATGTTCATCGATAGTATTTGGATGGCTATACTCGCATGGTATTTAAATCATGTATGGCCTTCAGAATTCGGAACTCATCAACCTTGGTATTTCATTTTTATGCCTAGCTATTGGATTAGTTGCTTAAAATCTTTTACTGGTTGCTTTTTTTGTCGCAGTAATAATTCTAACTATGGAAGGGTTATATCACCAAAGTCGGATGGAGATTTGGAGTTAGTTAATCTAGATTGCAATGTAGAGCCGGTATCGGATGTGTTACAAGCACAGATTGAAGGCAAATCTTGTGTTGATATCCACAATTTAGTTAAGGAATTTACATTTAATGGCGTAGTCAAGAATGCGGTTGATGGATTAAATCTCACTATGTATAGCGGACAGATAACAGCGTTACTAGGACACAATGGTGCGGGTAAAACAACAACTATATCAATGCTAACAGGATTGATCCCACCAACTAGAGGCTCTGCCATCATCGAAGGATACGACATAGCTTATGACATGGATGAGATTAGAAAAAATCTCGGTGTTTGCCCCCAGCATGATATTTTATATCCAGATCTGACAGTACAAGAACACTTGATTATGTTCGCTTCATTCAAAGGACTGGTTGGTAATAAAATCAAGGACGAAGTTGAGAAGATGATCCAATCCGTCGGCTTAACCGAGAAGCGCCATGCGTTAAGCAAGACTTTATCTGGCGGACAAAAAAGAAAATTATCCGTTGGTATTGCGTTTATTGGAGGCAGCAAAGTGGTATTTCTCGACGAACCAACTAGTGGTATGGATCCATACTCGCGTAGATTCACCTGGAATATTATTAGACAACACAAAGAAGGCCGTATTATTGTTTTGACGACTCACTTTATGGATGAGGCAGATAATCTTGGTGATCGTATCGCCATCATGGGTGACGGTAAATTACGTTGCTGTGGATCATCATTATACCTTAAAAAAACGTATGGCGTAGGCTATAATATGACCATTGAGAAGCAAAATCCATTAACATTTAATTCGCAAATAGTTATCAATGATTTACATAAATTTGTTGCCGATGCTAAGGTTGTAACTGATGCAGGTGCAGAGTTAACCGTCCAGTTACCATTGACTGCAGCATCCAGTTTTCAAGAAATGTTCAATAATATCGACAGTAAGATGCAATCCATGGGCATTGAGTCGTATGGCATGTCAGTCACCACATTAGAAGAGGTATTTATTAAAGTCGCACATGGCACCCAAACCCAACAAGTTCAGAACTCCGGTAAAACGAAGCAGGATAGATTGGAAGAAGGCACTGACACTATAACGGCTGATTTTGTCATGACGAAGCTTAGTACGTCATACCATTTGCAATATTTCATCAAGCATATTCACGCCATGATCGTCAAACGTGCACTGTACTTCAGCCGTGACACCAAATCGTGGATATTCTCCTTCTTATTGCCTTTCGTATTCGTGTTGCTAGGGATGATAGTGATAACAACTTCAAGTTTAATTGTAATTCAACCAAAACGGGATATTTCAACCAGTATGTACAATGAGGGCTGTTCCGAGTACTACCCCATGCTCTATAATACAGAGGGATTTAATATTTCGAAGTGGCAGCATATATCTCAGTCGAATTACGAATTTGTTGCGGGCAATTTAGGCACATTTCCAGAGGATATTATGAATAACATAACTGATAGTGTACACTTCCCATTAGACGGCAATGCATCCTTTTACAATTTTTATGATATATCCTTGTCTTTATGGCTTCGTCGCGACAACCTGAAAGCATCCCAGTTTGGTTCAGCTGCATTTGCGGATTATTATACTCCTGCGTATAATAATCAAAACTTAGACGCAACCGTGGAATTACAATGGTACCTTTATTCAAATTTCACCGGAAGATACGCGGCACCGTTAACCCATGCTCTCGTATCGGAGGGTTTAGCTCGTTCATTCGACTCCTCGATTACAGTAGACGTATCAATACACCCGTTTCCTTTAACGTACATTGAATCAAAGCTGGCGACTAGTTATAACATTGATACGGTGACGACTTTCATTATGTTAGCCATGCCATTTGTAGCTGCATCATTCGCTGCTTTCATCGTACGAGAAAAGGAAATTAAAAGTAGACACTTACAGTTTGTGTCAGGAATATCGGTATTCGCTTACTGGAGTTCGGCATTTATGTGGGATTACTTATGCTACATGTTAACGGCTTGGATGATTATATTTTTATTCGGGGTATTTCCTGATACGGACCTTTTCGTCGGCGCAAATGCTTTCGGTCCATTCGTTGGACTTTTTATTCTATTTGGTCCTGCTATGATTGGGTTCACATATTGCGGTTCGTTTTTGTTTAAAACACCAGCAGGTGCCCAAATAGCTATGGTCAGCTTATTTATTGTGACAGGTCTTATCCTCACTATTGTTGGATTGGTCATCCGCATTTTGTTCAATGAAAAATATTTAGGTTTTGTTCGATACATTTTCATGTTATTTCCTCCATATGCTTTTGGTGACGGACTTCATAGCTTGGCACTTATTCAATTATGGTCGTTACTTGAAAATGACGGAGGAAAGTTATATAATGAAAGCGACATGGACATTACCGGCTATAATCTTGTTTTTTTGGCCTGGGAAGGTGTTGTTTACTTTGGAATTGCAGTTTTATACGAATATGTCTCAAGTATTCCATCAATTGCGTCATTTATTGATAGTTGGATCATGTACTTATCTGGTAATAAAGTTCCTGTCATCAATATTGCCAAAGATGAAGATGTTATTGCTGAAGAGACTCGAGTTAAATCTGATGATGTCAGACAGTCATCATCTATATTGGTAGATGGATTAAAAAAGATATACCCTGGTGGCAAATATGCTGTTAAAGGTGTAAGTCTAGCCATCCCAAATGGTGAGTGCTTCGGCTTACTAGGTATTAACGGAGCGGGAAAATCATCCACATTATCAATATTATCTGGCGAGTTTCCTCCAACAGAAGGACAAGCTTGGCTTGGTGGTCTTAATCTGTTAACAGATATACATCAATGCCGCCGTAAAATTGGTTATTGCCCTCAATTTGATGCACTATTTGAATTATTAACTGCTCGTGAACACCTGTACCTGTACGCCCGAATCAAAGGCATTTTAGAGAAAGACCTGTCTCACGTAGTAGAAAACAAATTAAACGAAATGGGACTCGTTGAATATGCAGATAAACCCGCTGGCACTTACTCCGGAGGCAATAAGCGCAAATTATCTGTTGCCATTGCGATGATAGGTGAACCATCAATAGTATTCTTAGATGAACCAAGTACCGGAATGGATCCAGTTGCGCGTAGATTTATGTGGGACGTTATTACAGACATTGTCACTAAACGTGAAAAGTGCTCAGTAATATTAACCACACACTCAATGGAAGAGTGCGAGGCATTATGTACCCGCATTGGTATTATGGTTGGCGGTGTATTGCGATGTCTCGGCAGTGCACAAAGATTGCGTGCGCGTTATGGTCATGGCTTTCAAATTGAGATAGGCTTAGTTTTACCGACCGCGGAAGAAACCTTATCGAAAGAGAAGGAATTATTTGATCTTTTAGGAAAGAAAACTGTGCTAGCATCGGAGATAACGGTCACGAAAGATGAAGTAAATCGCATGCTAGATTCTACCAATAAAAGTTTTTGGAAAGACAGATTAAGTCACACTGGTAGTGGTTCTGAAGTAGTTGGGGCAATTGAAAGTCTGGGCAGTGTATCGCTTAAAGTTTTTACTGCTTGGTACATTATGGAATCATACTTTGACTCTTTATGTCAGTTTTTACACGAGAATTTTTCACAATTTTTTATTCGAGAAAGACAAACAAATAAGATAAGAGTTGAGATTGATTCAATGGACAACAAAGGTTCCAAGAGATCATTGTCGTATATGTTTGGTGTCATAGAAAAAGGAAAGAAAAATGCGTATATACAAGAGTACTCAATCAGTCAAACGTCACTGGAGCAAATTTTTAATCAATTTGCATCACAACAGACCGAGGAAACCGGTTCTGCAGTTGGAATTGTACAATCAGCTCCAACAGCAGTTCCAGTCGCTGTTTCAGTGCCAGTTAATCAAGGACAAAATACTCCCCAAGTTAACCGAAATATTACCTTACTATAATCGGTAATTTAAGTGTTGTAGTCTGTAGTAAACTAAATATAATATTTCAAATTAACGGCTTGTATATTTACATTAATAAAACATATTGGGTAAAATATTAAGTGTGTCACACCGTCTGTTTTTACATACTACTGCTCATTCACTGCAAACTATCCATTAAGTTTATGTAACGTCATATCAACAACACTATCCTCTAAACAAAAAGAATAACTTAATTATATCCGGTATATCCCTCTTGCTCAGGGGCAGCTAGTGAATGGGAATATTTGCATGCATCGCCTCGTTCACAATTACCCTTTTGAAATTGAAAGCATGGTTTTGGTCCACTGGAGAATGAAGCAGGTGCATCTCCACCAACTTCATGAGAAAATCTACATGAATCACCACGGTCACATTCACCACGTTGAAATGCATAACATGTTCCCGATTTAGCAGATGAGAATCCACGGTTGAAATTACTACCATGTGAGAAACGGCAACTGTCACCACGGTCACATTCACCACGTTGAAATGCGTAACAGGTTCCTGATTTAGCACTACTTCTGGTGTTATTGAAGTTGCGAAATGCACCATTAGAAGGAGAGGACGAGTCACCATCATGGGAAAAACGACAACTTTCACCACGATTGCATTCACCACGTTGAAATGCGTAACATACACCAGAAGCACCGCGAGATGATCCGTATGAACCTTGACGATTTGAAGAACCAAAATTAGTGAATGCCCCAGACGATTCAGAACTTTGTTCGTGTAAAAAGCGACAATTGTCACGATTGCATTCACCTATACCACAAGAATAACAATAAAAAAATAAATTAGTTAAGAAATAAATAATTAGTAAATAAGTGAAAGAAAATGGTGAAATTGACGGCGACTTCATCAAAGCCAGCACGCATAACGAGTAGTGAGGACCCACCTTTTTGGTACGCGTAGCAGACCCCCGCCATGATTGCTGTTTCGACTAACGTGTTGATGTTATTGGCGATATCGTTGCCTTTGGGGTACAGGCCCGACTGACGCACGAAAAAAAAAATTATTTAGTAATTATTAATAAACAAAAATTTGAAGTATTAGGTATAATTATCATAGTATATAGCGGTCGGGAGTGTTTACAGGTGATATGGATTCTAATACCGGGGAATTTTGAATTAATCAATATGGCTTTGGGTGCAGAGAACCAGATGCGCTTGATAAGTATCAAGAAATGTATGAAGAAACAGTAATTTTCTAGCGTTTCTTTCCCCTTCTTTGTTTTTCCGTTTGGATGTTAGGGTTGGTTGATGGTAGTCTTACTCAGATTTTTCGATGAGTCACTGAAAATCAAAACTACAGGGAAACATAAAAAAGTGAAATAATTAATCGAAGAAGGAAGTAATGAAGAACATAGTAGTTTCCTTACTGCTGCTTGCGCTATGCTGCACCATTGATGCGTTGATAGCGCGATCGGTGCATCGTGGAATGAAACCTCTTAACTCCCTCCCAGCTGATGTTATTAGTAAATTGGATGATTTAGTAGCAAACAATAAAGCAATTAGTAGTAATAATGACTTAGCCGCTACCGTTGATTCGAAAACTGTAGACATTATTGAAAAGTATAATACATATAAGGAAATAAAAAAAATGATGGTCAAACTTCGTTTAATGTGGACAAATGAAGCTAGTGAGAGAAGAAAAGCGAAACAACTCAAATCATTCGTTGAATTATACAAAGGCAGATTAGATATCGAAGAAATCATTAAGGAAAAGTTAGGATATACAGTAAATAAGGCAGATAATAAAATTCCAGAGTTAGAAATGGTGAGT
>JACCDO010858717.1_pt1 | contig 12146 bp, 13 predicted proteins | sample 7446101 | NCBI WGS metagenome assembly JACCDO01 (sample SAMN15323440, study PRJNA562643) | freshwater metagenome | isolation source: river surface water | place: USA:Blue River Watershed | collected 2017-08-16 | reverse complement strand
AGATTTTGGTACGACCAAAGTATCAGATGAAGAACCTATTGAAATACCTATTGCGTCTGGATGTGATGTAAACCAGTTTAATACACCTGCAACAATTGTTGAACGACTAAACCCAATAAAAATACGATAACCTTCGTTGTAATACTTATCTAAAAGTTGTAGGGTTTTGGTTAAACTACCTTCTGTGTCGTAAATAGAAAGAGGGTCAAATAACTTAGTTGTTGTCCAATAATATCCCATAGTGTTTTTAACAGTATTATCAGCTTCAACAGCACCGATTGTTCCTGTTAATTCTAAAAGTGCAACAGCTTTTAAAACTCGTGTACTCATTATATAATATATAAGATATAAAATTAAATAATAAATTTATATTTTATTTTGTTTTTAACTTTTTACTTTTTAATTTTTATTTTTTATACAGACCCAGTTTGAGCTATATAAATTTCGCCTTTTGAATTTTGAAACCCTACAATAACAGGTGTATATATACCACTAACATACAAAGAATATGTTACAGAAGCATTTACATTATCACGTGTGACAGGATCAAAAATAAGTGAATTATCGTGTGACCCTAATTGATCGACATAACCATTAGCAACCAACGTGTAAGCCATTATCATAGCATTTAAAGTTCTAGAATCATAATTTAATTGACCTAAACTTTCATAACCTTGACGCCATAAAGGTGAAGAGCTAAGATTTGCAATATCAGGGACAAATAATATCATATTAAAGTATGTTTTAGCCTGATCTGCTGTTATTTCTGGGACAACACTCAATTCATAAAAACTATAAGGGCATGCAGGAGTTGTTGAATTAAAAGTATTGTAAAATTTATTTGTACCAGTTAACATAGAAGCAACAATAACAGCATTTTCACCAGAAGGTATTGAACCCATGATAGTATTAATATTTTCAATAGTAATATTTGCTTCTCCATCAATTGGTTTGAAAACAACAGTCTTACCAGTTTGTTGTGAAATTTGTTGTAAATAATAGACTAACAATTGATTTTGAGGTAAGGTAGAGTCATAAATAAAATAAAGAACATCTTTATTTCCAGCAATAATTGTGCTATATAATTGAAGAAGTTCACTAGAAACAGGAGTTAATCTATACATACTTTTTTGGTAAGACAACGATGCAGAACTACTGTCTGTCGAAATTGGTGTTGTGTCTGGATGATCGTTAAACCATTGTAATATACCTTGATCTAATAATGCAGTTTGGTTAAATCCAATAAAATATCTAAATCCTTTGATATAATATTCATTTAATAAACTTAATGTTCCTTCAACAGTACCTCCTGTATTAACAATCATGAAACGGGTGAAAGTCGATACGTTATCAAAATAATATTCAAGTGTTTTTTGTACTCTTATGTCAACAACATAATTCAAATCGAGGAGCGCTATTATCTTATCACTATATACAGGTGGTGCAGGTCCAGGTCTAAACGAAGACCAATAATTATTCCAAAAAAAGGCAGGTCCTTGCCCTCCATCACGTGCATTAATAAAATTGTACGAACGGTTTATGGATTTTGGGTTACCCACTTGGTAAGTGTAAATGTTAGAACGCACAGGTTTTGGCATATATAATATTATATAATATTATTTTATAATATTTTTCATTCTAAAATTATCAAATCAACGCTTCCAACTCTTTTAATTGGTCTTTTGTATTAACCCCCATAATTTCATATTGTTTATCTTTTGGAACTTCATACATTTCAATATTAACGTCCGCATTCTTCTTTATTATTTCAATAATATCAGTCAAATAATATTCATTTTGCGCGTTATTATTTGTTAAAAATGGTAGATAACTGCATAATAAATCTGTATTAATAACATAAACTCCACAATTTACCTTGCGTATTTCTTTTTCATCTCTCGTGCAGTCCTTGTCTTCAACTATTTTATGGAAAATAGGTTCGTCGCCGAAATTGTCATAATTGGATATCACTTCGACTATTCTTCCATATCCAATTGGATTATTTAAAATAGTAGTCATAATTCTAACATATTTCACATTACAAACCATATTAAACATAGTATCTGGTGTTATTAATGGGACATCACCAGAGAGAATTAAAGTATTCGAACAATCATATTCTTCTTCTAATAATTCATTTTTACAGCATTGTAATGCATGACCTGTTCCCATAGGGTTCAATTGATCTATAAATACTAAGTCTTCGATATTTAAATATTTTTCCAAAGTAGATTTAATAACATCTCTAAATTTTCCTACAACAATAAGTATTTTATGAATAGGATAATATGAATTATGAAATGTTCTTAAAGTTTCTAAAATTCGAACTAACATAGGCTTTTCATGGACGTTATGTAAAACTTTGGGTAAATTGGATTCCATACGTTTACCTAAACCACCAGCCATAATAACAACAACTAATTTTTTTGGCATTATGACAAATTCGCTTATTATCTATTGTAAAGAATTAATATTATTTCAATAAATTAATGCAATTCAAATCACATAAATTATAAATAAAATAATATTAATAGTTATAATTATTACCATATTGGATAGGAACAAAACCATTTGGATTATAAATATATGGCGTATATAATCCCAATCTATTATAATAATTGCCACATTTATTTCCTTCACAAACAGTCGCTAACCTGTTTTTAGCTCTTCTAACAGCTGTACTGGTTCCTCCTATACCACTATTTCCAGCTTGGTATTTATTATAAATATATTGATGTGTATTACAAGTGGAATTACCACCTGCGGCAAACTTGGTGCTTCTTCTTGCTCCAATAGCTCCCTTCCTTTTATATAAGAATCCTTCTTTACCAAAATAAAATGCACCACCACCACCTCCTGTTCCTCCTAATTTAAACATCTCGTAATTATACTATACAAGGATATAAAAATATTATTTGCCAGTCGAACCAAAACCGCCCTCTCCTCTACCAGTCGTCGTCCCTAAATCTTCCAAATTATCAACAATTGTTACATAGATAGGTGCTAAATTCGGAGAACAAATTTGAAACAGGCGGCTATATTGATCCACAATATAATCTAATGTGTCTAAATAATCCACCATAGCAATAAGGTTGCCACGATACCCGGAGTCAATAATACCAACACTATTAGCCAAACGTAATGGTGTTTTACTGATTGATGATCGTGGATACATATAATATCCTGTGTTGTATTTCGAAAATCCCCTCATTATAGAATCCCCTTCAACAATATTACAACCAGAACTTTCATCTAGATAGGCAATAGTTGCAGAACATTTGATTTGATGGTCGATTTTGGCTTTTGCAGAACAAATAGTCAATTTCTTAGGAACAAAAAGATCAAACCCAGCATTAGGATATTCGCCTGTCAGATATTGTGTGTTATGTTTAAAAGCAGCCTCACGATACAAATTTTTCAATTCTTCATCATCTGAATCTACAAATATATTCAACTCCATAAATTGTCTATAAGCAGAAAGTAATTTGTTGTAAATTAGGGTGGTATTGTCGTTAATAGTTGAATCCATATTTGTAAATAAATATATATCATTATGTCTAAATTGTTTTTCAAAATATATTACATTACACAAAATATTTTCAGTATTTTGTCTAATTGATTTATGCAGCAATTTTTCTAGTAGGTATATCGTTAGAAACAAGATAAATTGAATTTTCTGTAATAACAATATATTCAGTCCCTGATTTATAAAATTTGGCAATAGTACTAGTGTATTCATCTTCGCTCTTAACTAAGAGTTTTTCGTTGTTATCTCTAATACCAATAAGTGCCTTTTTGTCGAGAGAAGCGGTCCAATAATCTAAAATAATTGGCTTATCTTCAACAATAGCGAGTTTACAAGCGTTCTTTAATGTTACTTCGCTTGGTAGGCGGTAGTTTGGTTCAGCAGCTGAAGTACTAGTTGCACCAGCGGTGGCGACGGTTTTATCAGACATCTTATATTAATACAATTTTAAAATCTTCAAATAGTTATTTAAATAATATATTATTTTGAAGAAATCTCTCTAACTTCGAAAATTAAAAGTGTATATTTTAATAAAAATATAAATATAAACAAACAAAAAATAATATGTCTATTCCAATAGCGAATACAATCGAACAACCTATTGCAGAAAATAAAGATATATTTATAGTTATAGAAAATGAAAATATTGAAATTGATGAAGAAAGAAGTGTTAACGAAGGTTATTGTGACAACTATTTAATGATGTGTATATCAATAGCAACAATGATAACTAGTATGTCACTAATGATATATTTGTTTGCAGTACTCAGTTAAAACAATAATATACAATAATATATAATATATAATATATAATATATAATATATTATATATAAATTTAGATGAAAGAAACCATATCAACAAATACACAAGAACAACCATATTCTTTACATAATCAGGAAAATTTCAAAAATCGTATTCTATCTTCTTCCACAGAAATAGTTAATAAATATGTATCATTGCTCACAGAATATTTGAAATTTGCATTTGAAAAAATAGACAGTATAAAAAACAAAAATTATTTGAATTTCATAATAATAAGAGGAATAGAGACAATTACAAATGTTTTCAATAATTTATTATATTTTACCAAAAATTTAGGGGTATCTTTTTTCCATAGTCAAAAATCATATTATTTTTATATTGAATTTATAGGTCAAATTACAGAGACTCAAAACACTTTTTTACAATTAAGTTCGAGAGATGCGACACTTTATGTATATAAGAAAACATTATATGAGTTACATAATGATTTGAAAAAAAATGTCACACAAACAAAGGAAGACACAGAAAAACTAGAAACACTACACAAAAACAGTCTATTATTTAAAAATATTGTGAATTATTTAATAAATAACAAGGATTTTTCGGTAACTTATTCTCTCGACGATAAAATAAAATATATAGAAAAATATGAGAAAATTTGCAATCAAATAAACAAAATGATACATAATATTAATACAAATATTAATACAAATAAAAATAACGATAATATCAACACCATATATAATTTTATAGACAACATCAATAAAAACAGTAAAATTCCAATAGAAAAGTATTTGAATATTCTGGAACTATATTTTAAAAAAATTGGAAAAAACGAAAATTTAATAAACAACACTTACATGACAAAAAAACTAATAGACTTGAATTTCGAAAACAAATTAGAAACTTGTAATGCAACCGAATTCGTTAATTATTTGTGTGAAAAAGAAAATGAATATCATGAACCCGACGGCTCGAATAATTTAATACTGTTTTGAATAATTACTTAAATTGCTATATTATTAGTATTAGTAGTAACATTTATTAAAATTTGTTTGCGACGAGTCTTCTTCTTTTTATCTTTTTCGTCGGCGTCAGCTGGTTCCTTTTTTTCGGCTGACTGACAATATCCTTTTTCACATATTTCTTTAAATTCTGTAACCAATATGTTTTTGAGAAATTCATAAATTTTGTATAAAACTGCTTCATCACATTTTCCAACGATTAAAACGCTTCCAGTTCTAAAAATCATGAATGACACTTCTGAGCCGTTTTTCTTTTTTCCAACATTTCCAACTTTCTTTTCCTTTTCTTTTTCTTTATTTTCTATTACTGGGGGAGCAATAATTTGTATACCATTTTGAACCTCAGCATTAGGGTTATAATGAAACTTTGATTGTATACCAGGATAAGAACAAGGGTCATAAATAGCTTGAATCTTGTACTTATATTTTAGCAAGTTGTATAATTTTTCGCGATTTATGTAGTAACCACAATTGAAATTTGAGTTTATCAATATAGTTTCAGTAGAATTTTCTTTATATCCCAAATCATCGCCAACAAATGGTTTCAAAATATTAGATACACTTTCCAAAATTAGATTATAAGCTACGTCAGTTTGTATTCCAGGCAATTCGAGTTTTCCTGTGTTAAAAACCTTCACATGAAACTCTTTAAATGTGTCGTCAATTTCTAAACGTAAAAGCAACACAAAACAATTGTCGAATGCGCTCTTCTTTTTGCACCTATAACTTGTCAAATCTTTCTTTGAAATACCAATACTGATTTTTCTAATATCTTTGAACTTGATACGACCAGATGGGTTGTTTATGCTTTTAATAATATTTTCTTCATAAAATGGAATTTCTTTTAATTTTTCTTTGATAATATTCAAATCTTCTTCTTTTGTAGATTTGAATTTCATTTGTTTTTTAATTACACCGTTGGATTGTTTAGCATAAGGTATTAAAGGTATGTTCCAAAATAAATTTAAGTCAATAGGTTTATTTAAATAAGCAATTTTGGTCTTAGTGGAAATATAAATATCGGAACATTTAGGAACATAAGTCGAATTATTTTGACTTTTATTATTAATGTTAATGTTAATATTATTGTCAAATGACATGTTATCACATAACAAATCATTTGCGCCAAACTCATCCATACACAAATCATCACTTTCATTTTCACTATCGCTTCCACTTTCGGTGTCTCCACCATTCAAAAACTTCTCCCAATCATCGTCTATTTGATTTTTGTTTAAGTTGTTTGTATTTGTTTTATACATTTCAATATAAAGGTATTTAAGTTATATCTTTATATTATTTAATTAATTTTTATTTCAATTATTTTATATAATGTAAATATATAAATGCAAGCCTGCAAAACACGCAACATATATGAAAAGGGAACCCCGATTCCAATTAAGAGAGTTTTGTCTACATCATCTACATTAAGCGACAGTTCAGATAATGAATACAGTTTAAAGCAGAATTTTTTCGATCCATCAAAAAGTTCACCGCCAAACGATTTTATGTCAAAATTGAAAAACCGTATGTCAGCTTATGAATCCTTTATAAATTTTGATAATGACGATAGCGAATAATTGATATAATGTGTGTTTTTGCATTCTTGGATGTGCATAATATTTTCAACAAAACATAAAAATTTACTGTTAACAATATCTTCTTTGTTACGAATAATATAATTCAAAAAATCTTTAATTATATTTTTTTTGTCAATATTGTATTGGATACTAATGTTTTGTATAAATTTTGTCAACTCAACATTAGTCTCACCTTGTCTAATATTTTCATATAACTTGGACCATACATTATTGTCTATGATTTTTATTTCATAACCGTCTTTCAACAAATTTTGATTTGATTGCATAAAATTCAACATACTTCTAATATCGGAGTTATATATTTTTTGAATGCTAATAAGCGCGTTGTCATCCAATTTTAAACACTCCTTTTCACAAATGTTTTTTAAAAAACCGACTATTTCGGCCTGCGGCAATTGATTAAATTTTAAACGAAAAAACTCTGTTTGTAATCCTTCATCTATTCTACTAATATAATTACATATAAGACAAAAACGCACACTATTAGAATATTCTTGTAATAAATAACGTAAAGCTTGTTGTGCGTTCTTAGTCATATAATCTACCTCATCTAATATAACAAATTTCATTCCTTGATTAAATAACGACTTTGAATTAACAAAACTACTAATTTGATTTCGAATAATATCAATCCCTCTTTCGTCAGATGCGTTCAAATGAATAGTAAGACCACATCCATTAATTTTTAATACTTCTTGATATGCATTTATAAGATTAATAATGGTTGTGGTTTTTCCAGTTCCAGGTGGACCATAAAACAAAAGATTTGGAAAATAGGAAGTTTCTATAATGGTTTTTAAAATTTTTTTATTTAACGGGTCTAAAACGATATCGTCAAATTGTGTAGGTCTATATGCTTCCGTCCATGGGATTTTCGACATTATTATTATATTAACTTTATTAATAATTAAATGTTTTTATATTTAAATAATTATTACATTAATTACATTAATTAAATTGTTTGTTATAATTTTATAGAAAAATAAATTAAAAAAATTGAATTAATATATTTTAGAATATATAAATGTATAAAACACAACAAATCAATATGAATTCAAGAAATAAGTGTGGTTACCTAGAAATTATTGCTGGAAGTATGTATTCCGGGAAAACATCGAAACTCCTCGAAATCTACAAACAATGTGTATTTTGTAGTATTCCAGTAGCCGTTATCAATTATGCAGCAGATACCCGTTATGACAATCAATTGTTATCAACCCATGATAAACGAATGATTCCTTGCATCCAAACATTTAATCTAAAAAATTTATGGGACACAGAGAATTCAGCATATCATAATGAGCTTGAAACAGCAGATGTTATATTAATTAATGAAGGACAGTTCTTCCCCGATTTATATGATGTAGTTGTTTCGATGATTAGTAATAAATATAAAAAACACGTTTATGTTTGTGGATTAGACGGCGATTTTGAAAGAAAAAAATTCGGTCAAATACTCGATTTAATACCGTTATGCGACAAGGTTGAAAAATTGACTTCATTATGTTCAATATGTAAAGATGGTACACCTGGAATATTTTCGATGCGTATTACAAATGAAAAAGAGCAAACCCTAATAGGGAGTGATATGTATGTTCCAGTTTGTAGAATGTGTTATAAAACAAGTTAAGATACGTCTTTTATATATTTTAAAAACAACTTAAATTGATTTTTATATAATAAAACAAATATAAACATAGATGAACCAAACAAACGATGAACCACTACAACAACCACCAAAACAAAAAAGAGGTAGAAAATCTAAAAAGGAATTGCAAGCGATTCAAGAACAAAAAGACAAAGAAAACGCTAATATGGAAATGAAAAATGCAAGTACTAGTGAAAATCAAGAAATAAATTTTTTGTTTAGTGAAAAGGATGAATCCCATCAAACTATAAATAGTGAAAAATTTAATACAAGTTTGACAGATATTAATGATGAGAATACGGTTGTAAAACCGCCTCCAAAAAAGAGAGGAAGAAAACCGAAGGGTGGAAAAATCGTTCAACAGCAAGCTCCGGTTGTAGAAGAAAAACAAGAACGACCAAATGTTATTTTGTCTTTGAAATGCACTATTAAAGATATAATGCAAAATAATCAATCTGGATATACTATTTTAAATCAACAAAATAATACTAATTGTGGATTAGAATCATTCAATAAGGATGAGGTTGGTTATGAAATTCTAGATTTTGGCGAAGGAAGTAATAATATGAATGATAATAACAAATCTACAAATTATTTTTATGAAAAGACTACAAATATTGATACTATTGAAACCCAGTTTGGTAATGACTCTAAAAATTTTAATTCGACTATTAATAGCAACACATGTGGAAACGTACAGACTAATAATTGCGTAGATTATGATGAAGATTACGAATATACCAATAAAACTAATGAGATAAGAGAAATTTGGCGTAAATTAAAACAATTAGAACACAATTTGCATACTAATAATTTGAGTGATAAAAAATCTGCTTGTTTTTGGTGTACTTGTGAGTTTGATAATCCACCTGTTTATGTTCCAAAACATTATATTAAAGACACATACCATGTTTATGGATGTTTTTGCAGTCCAGAATGCGCTACTGCATATTTGATGGAAGAAAATATTGACAGTTCTGTGAAATTTGAACGTTACCATTTATTAAATCATATTTATTCAAAAATCTATAATTACACGAAAAATATTAAACCTGCACCAAATCCATATTATATGCTTAGTAAATTTTATGGTAACTTGTCAATTCAAGAGTATAGATCACTTCTTAAAAATGAAAGGCTTTTTCTAATTGTCGATAAACCACTCACCCGCGTATTACCAGAATTACACGAAGATAATGACGATTTTATTTTAAACAATAAAGTAATTCCATCAAATGGTTATCAAATTAAAAAAAATGCATACAAAAAACCGCAAACAAAATCCAATATATTAACTGAAAAATTCGGGTTGACTGCTGCTATGTAATATATTATTTTTTTTCAGCTGGTACTAATCTTATATCCGCCCAAAAAGCTTTGTTGTTGGGTTGTTTATAATTAGACAATTTATTAGCATATCCGCCTATTTTATCATTAGACAATACTGTTCTGTTTAATATTCCGTCAAATGAAATGTTAGGTACAGGATCGCCTTCTGGATATCCATCTATATTGTATTTTTTAAATATAACCATATCAGCTCCGTAATCGAAGAAAACCTTAGTACCATTTTTAACAACGGATTGGTTTGAACTAGATGCTACTTTGTAAATTGGTATATTTTTGAGCCAATTAACTGCTTGATTATACTTATTTTTGTTTGATTCTAATGCTTTCTTAGAAGATTCTAATTTTCTTTTGTCAGCAAGATAAATTTTTTCTTTTTCACTAATTTCCTTTTTTATTCTTGAATATTCATCAGAATATTTACTATTTTCCGGTTGTAAATCATAATCTACTTTTACTACTTGTAATAATTTATCCAATTTGTAAAGTTCATCACCTTCAATTCTCACTTTATCTTCTAATGCTGGTATTGCTGCCTCGCTATCAGTTATTAATTTTTTGTAACTAACAAGATCAGGATTATATGCGGTGTATCCTTCAATAATACCTACCCTCTTAAACAAAAACATGACTAACCAGATTAATAAAATAAATGCAAAAACAATCATTGTACGTTGCATTAAAGTTTTACCAGAAAAAACCTTGATTATGTTGTTTTGTAAATTTTTAAACATTATAATATATATATATTATTCAAATAAAATATATATTTTGCAAATTTATTATCAACTATTAAAATACTTTATTTAATTAATGTTTCACCAAAAAGTGGTTGACCGTATATCAAATTCATGTAAAAATCTACTATTTCTAAACTACCTTCACACCATGCAGCATTAAACGATGAATTGTTTTCTAGAACATAAAAGTTCCCATTTTGTCCATAAGGAAACATAATACTCATCAAACTGTCATACAGAGATTCACCAGATAATGTTTGTAAATTTCTGCCAGAATAACAACGAATAGGATGTATCCATGAAGCATATGCAACACCATTTATATTTGGCAAAGTATCGATACCGTAACTTTTTAATATAATACTTATACATTCATCAATAAATGGTTGTAACCTATCATCAGGAGCTATCATTTCTTTTTGTATTTGAATATCATCAGGTAATAAACCATATAATTTCGATGATTGAGTACTGAATGAATAAAACATTAAAACTTTATCAGCATAATGTATCAATTGTGCGCCGTTAAGAGTAGTAACAGATTTACCGAATCCAATACCCATTTCAGTCATCCAATCTGTTTCAAATTTTAAAAACACTCTCATTATCTGGAAATTCACAAAACTGTTTTCGCATAAATTCAAATAAGAATTACTAAATTTATGTATATTTTTTAAATATAACAAAGGAATTGTACTATAAATGGTTTTTGCATATATTGTCTTAACAGCAGTTGGTGTATAATCTATTTCTTCTGGACTTGTAACAGCCACTTGTCCAATTTGTATTTCCCACATTTGTTTTGGTTGAGAGAATTCTACATTTAACACAGCTGTATTAAAAAGTGTATTTTGTTTTTGTGTATCAAAACTGTTTGGATTTAAACTATCAAAATCGATTGTTTGTAAATTATTCATTGACGCAATTGTTTCTGTTAAGCTACTGTAACCATTTTTAAAACGATATTGTTTACTTCCTTTATTAGTCAAAGAAAGAGTTTCCAAAGAATCTATTATAAAATTAATTTTTACAGACAACAGGTCGTTATATCCTAAAATATCACTAATTCTTTGCCAATTTTCTTGTGATATATTTTGTTGAGCTAATGTTTGGAAAACAGCTCTGCTATATGGGACATTTTTAAAAAGTTGGATTCTGGTTTCCAATTCTGCCAATTTTTCTGGTTCTGGAAAAAATTCTAGCAAATTATCTGTAAGCGTTTGAAAAGGATTGACATTTTTTTCATCTTCACGAATATTGTATACTTCGTCTGAATCTGGAAAAACAGTTGCAGCGTCAAATTTTTTGTCTCTTAAATAACAAACTTGTCCTGTTGCATCTGGAAGATATTCAATTAATGGAGAATTGTATTTTTGCGAGAGATAATATACACGTGGATGAATACTTTCATAAAACCTTATAGGTCCTAAATCAATATAAGTATCTGTTCCAGGAATTTGTGTACTTGTTTGGAGTCCACCATAATTACTTAATTT
>JACCDO011881752.1_pt1 | contig 12147 bp, 11 predicted proteins | sample 7446101 | NCBI WGS metagenome assembly JACCDO01 (sample SAMN15323440, study PRJNA562643) | freshwater metagenome | isolation source: river surface water | place: USA:Blue River Watershed | collected 2017-08-16 | reverse complement strand
CCTATAGGTGTATCATGCAAAGTGCGCGCCAAAGATTTGGCTTGAGTGAATTTTTTAAATTTATCAGTCAGACAAACAACTTAAGCAAAAGTGTCTACCAACTTTTAGACACTTTTATTGTTAGGGTCTGGTTAAGAAATCAAAAATGGCCGCAAATTGCCGTCAGTGTCTAATTCTCAGTCAGTTTTTTAGAATGTAAAATCTTAACCGAATCTAAATCAAAGCCATTTCCTTGGCCATTTTGGCCAGTATCCAAAATTCGAATTCTTCTGGCTTTGCTGATTCCAATTTTAGATAAATCAAACGCGTCTCCGCCCAACTCAGTAGGCACAAAGCCTGCACACCCTTCAAAAACTCCTTGGGCAGGATCGCAGGGAAATCTTTTAAAATCGGCATCGCCGCCCAAAGATTCCGAGACCTCCACAAAAGCTAGTTCCTGAAAAAGTTCGCCTTTATAATTAATAATATTTTCGAAAATAAAAAAGTCAGGTCCCGGCCGGTCTACAATTTGATTCTGGCTTAAACTCAACTCCAAAATTCCTCCGTGCCCCAGCGAAACAACTCTGTCTTTGAGCTTTTGTATTTGTCCGGAATCTTGCGTGTCTTCAAAAAAATAATCCGGTCCCGCCAAAGCCTCGACCAAAGATTCGGGCAAGTCTACAAGGTCTCTAAGATTGTCTTTGAGTCCTTTTTCAAATCTCTCTATTTTGAATTCAAAAAATTTCAACTCCTTGGCTTGATCTGGATTTTCGTTCCACAAGTTTGATCTGTAGTTTTTAAGAACTTCGGCTTCTTTAAGTGTGCTGGTAAAATAAAAATCTTTCTTGGGCCTGGGTTTAAAACTTTTTGTATATCCCCAAATATTTGCCGAACTATTAGCGGGCTGACTTTGCGCCTGATTTTGTGACACCGTTTGTGCCACCACGCCTTGTCCCTGTTCTAAAGGACTTTGAATATCTACAATAGAATTAGCCACCATAGAATTCGAAGTTTCTGTGTTTTCGTTTGGCGTTTGCTTAACGACTTCTGCGGGTTTTGAAATGTTTTCTTCTTCTTTGTAAGGCAAAAGACTTGAGCGCGGATTTGAGTCCAAAACAACCGATAAAGACTCGGCCTTAGAGGCAGCGACTACGTTTGAATCTTTTTGTGATCTTTGCTCTGTTGAAAACAAAAGTATAACTGCAAAAAAAACAAAAAAAGCATAAAAAACAGCAGTCGGTCTAAGGGCAGTCATAAATGTCTTATGAGGTCCTACAAAAATCCTAGGCAAAACTCGAGAAAAAATAAGTCAGGAAGAAATCTAAGATAATAATCCAAATCGAGTTGGCTACCACGGCATCGGTTGTCGAAAGTCCCACGCCTTCTGCGCCAAAGCCGCACCTAAACCCTAAGGTTGCGCTAATAATTGGAATGCTAGCGCAAAAAAAAACAGCTTTTGTAATGCAGGTTACAAAATCTATAAATCCCACATACATAAAAAGACTCTGAAAATAACTAGCCACAGAAAATCCCAACACAGTTGTGGCCGAAAACAATCCGCCAACCACTGCCAAAAACAGTCCAATAAAAGTCAGCAAACCGGTAGAAACCGCCGAGGCAATAACTCTTGGAGACACAAACAAATCAATAGGACTGAGTCCCAATAATCTATAAGCATCGAGTTGTTCGGTGGTTTTCATAGCGGCAAGTTCTGCCGCTATAGCTGCGCCCATTTTCGAGGTTATCAGCAGAGCCGTAACTGCAGGAGCCAGTTCTCTAGCAAGCATGACCATTGCAAAGCTAGGAATTAAGCTGTCGTTCTGAATTACAAGTTTCATGTGGTAGCTGTATTCAAGAATCATAATGATTCCCACAAAAGTGACACACAAAACAATAATCCCAAATGAACCCACGCCAAACTCGTAAATTTGTTGAATCACTTCTTTGCGCGAAAACCTACCTCTAAATAGCGACTTGAGCGTGTCCCAAAACACACTCAGGATCGAAACAGGCAGCCAAGTTTTTTCGAGTTTAAATGTGTCCATAAAATTCACCCTTATTGTGTTAGCCCTGCAAAAATCCAACTGATAACAAAATCACCAATAACTATTGCAACCATGCTTTGCACGGCTGTGGTTTTTACAGCTCGCCCAACACCTTGTGTTCCGCCTGTTGTCCAATATCCATTGGCGCAACAAATATGTCCCATCAGAGCGCCAAATACGACCGCCTTGATAATGGCCAAAGTTACGGCAAGTTTAGAAGTGTACAAAGGTATCATGAGCAAATACTGGCTAGGGTCTAGCCCCACGGCAATCCATGCTGCCAAAAGTCCGCCCGTGACCGAAATTACCAATCCAAATACCAAAAGTAGAATCGAACTCAAGATCACAGCAAAAAATCTAGGCACCACCAAAAAAGACAAAGGATCAACTCCTAAACATCGAATAGCTTCAATTTGATCTGTAACTTTCATTGTGCCCAGTTCTGCGCTTGTAAATGCTCCAACTTTTCCTGCCAACATAAAGGCTATAAGAATGGGGCCCACTTCTCTAAGTGTGCCAGAGGTTGCAAGACCTCCGAGAGTTGTTTGTGCTCCAAAGTCTTTGAGCTGCAAGTGAAACTGAATGGCCATTATTGCGCCCGTAAAAAGTCCAGCCGTTAAAGTGGTGGGGAGCGATCTCCAGGAAACTTGCGCTAATTGAATTATAAACTCACGTTTTTCAAAGCGTGTTACAAAGGCTTGTCTCATGACAGTGGCAAAAAACAAAAGGTGTTGTCCAAGAACTTCAATCATGAATGACCGCTTTCGTTTAAATCCGCCAAAAAATCTCGTGTGAGTTGAATATTTGATTTCAGGATTTCTTGGGGTGTTCCAAAGTCAATCACTTGACCCGCATCAAGAACTGCAATTTTATCGGCCGTGCTTAAAGCGTTTCTCATATCGTGCGAGACCACCACCGAAGTTTTTCCTAATTCTTTTGAGACTGTTGAAATTAATTTGTGCACGGATTTCGAAGTCATGGGGTCGAGACCCGTTGTGGGTTCGTCGAATAAAACATAATCAGGATCAACCACTAAAGTGCGAGCAAGAGCTAGTCGTTTTTGCTCGCCATAACTAATTTGCGGCGGAAATTTTGTAGAGACGTCTTTAAGAAGATGTCCCAAGCTGACTTGGGGTAAAATCTTTTCGGTTCTTTCTATTTGTGTGCGCAGTGGTAGATCTCTAATTCCAAAACTAATATTCTCAAACAAGGTTCGAGAATCTAAAAGCGCAGGCAACTGAAAAACCAGTCCGCATTTTTTGCGGACATTCCGAAATTTATTTTCGTCAAACAAATGCAAAGGGTCGCCATCTAAATAAATTTCGCCAGAGTCGGCCTTCAGAAGGCCAACCAGATGTTTTAGGGAAACACTTTTCCCTGTTCCCGAACGCCCCAGTATGAAAAAAATCTCACCTTTTTTGATTTTTAAATTGAGTCCGTTCAAAACTTTTTTAGGACCAAATGCTTTGAAAACATTTTTAAATTCTATCATTGGTAGTCTCTCGAAATGTTTTTGTATTGGCTTTGCCCTGGAGAGTTCAGTGTTTGATCGGTTAAATAATGAATGTGTGGGCCCCAGTCTTTGGCTCGATCGGGATCGTTAGTCACTATGACAACAAGAGCCTGACTGTTTTTAAGCAAATCCTTAACAAGCGAGGCCATCGTTTTAGATGTTATCGGATCAAGACCTGCCGTTGGATCGTCTAGAAAAATGTATTCTGGATTTAAAATTAAAGTGCGCGCAATGCCTAATCTCTTTTGCATTCCGCCCGAGAGTTCGTGTGGGTACACTTTAGCCGAAGCTTCGAGTCCAACTTTTTTTAGCCACTCGGTAGCCAAACTATCTCGCTCTTGTCTGGTGCTAGATGGAAATCTTTGTGAGTAAGGAAAAGTTAAATTCTCCAGAACCCTCATCGAAGAAAACAGAGCGTTGTTCTGAAAAGAAAATCCAATTTTTGGAAGCAATTTGGGATTTAAAATCTGTGAATTCTCAATCCACAACGGTTGGCCCTCAAAAACTATCTCGCCTCTTTGAGGGCGCCACACACCCGCCAGGGTTTTTATAAAAGAAGACTTGCCTATGCCCGAGGGGCCCATCAAAACCTGAACGCTTGGGCCAGACCATAATCCGCTTACGTTCGCAAACAAAAGTCGGGCCTTGGGGTCTTGCCCTTGGTGTTGAGTTAGTCCTTTAAATTCAATTTTTTGCCCCACGAGAATTTAATTCTAACCGAGCTTGGCGATAGGGGTAAGGACTTCTGGTGACGCACGGCGCATATGCGGTCGTGAATCTTATTTTTTGGGCCAAAAATGCCGAAAAGTTATCGATGAGTCGAGTCATGAGTCCCCTTCTGGGATTTTTTATGTTTTTAGTGGGAGCCGTGGGTTACCTTTATTACGGTCCGCCACATCATACTCACTTTGTGACACGAACGGATTTCTACCGACGAACTTTGGCTCCTTTGCTTGATAAATTTTTAGCCGAAAAAGGAGTCGAAGGATTTTCGGTAGGTTATTTAAGTCAGGGCCAAGGAGATTTGAGTTTTCGAGATTCCTCGGCACTCGTTTATCGACCTGCGCGAATTGGTCAGAGATTTTTCGGAGGAACAGTTGTTAGCACGGGGCCTGAATCCAAAGGTCTAATAACTTTATTCGATGATTCTGTTCTTGAGCTCGAGCCTAACACAACAGTTATTTTGGATGTGCCCGAACTAGGCGAGCTTGGCGCAGTTATTGATTTGCAGGTTGTCAGTGGTGCTGTAAACGCACAAAAAAAATCTACAAAAAATATTCAGCTAAAAGTGACAAACAAAAGGCCCGAATCTAAGCCAAAAATAAACAATGAAGAACTCGTGGTCCCCGTGTCTACAGGGTTGGGATCGCTAAACGAAACAGCACAAAAATCAGAGAATTTAGAGCAACTTCAGGATTCCGGTGTGCAAGCACCCGAGTCTATTCAGTTAGACTTTGCGGCCCTAGATTCTGGAGCTGAATTTCAGTTTGAGGTGCCCGAACTGACTATCGAAGGCCCGGCGGATAATCAGCAAATCACTCGAGAATTGGCTTCTGTGCCCGAGCCCGAACCCGAGTGGCCACTCGAAATCGCGCCTAGATTTGTTCCACGTCGCAAAAAAAGAACCGTCGTCAAAGTGCGCGAGTTTGAAGCGCCACCCGAAATCAATGCACTGACTAATGCTTTGTTTGCACAGAAAAATGGAAAAACCAGTCAGGCCCATAGGTATTTGGCTCAATCGTTAACTCGAAAAGACTATTTTGGTACAACATTCAATGAGGCTTCGCGATTTGCAATCAACGGTTTAATCGAAAATTACCTAGCAAATAAGGAATGTGATTTAGCCATTGCTGTCATAGAAAACACAAAAACAGCTTTCGAAAAATCTGCCACAGCTCAGGAATGGGTTCAGTCCTGGAAAATAAAATCAATTAAAAGTTGCGGTCAACTTTGAACACTCGGGGACCACTGATAATATAAAGTAACGAATGCGATTGTTCTTGGGTGCTTTATTTCTTTTTTCCATCGGTTTTGCTGAGTGGAGTGAGGCTCAGGTTTACGTTCAAAAATATCAAATCGAAAAACTTAGCTTTCAGTATAGGTCAAATAAAGTTGATGAATCGAGATGCTTGAAATGGTTCCCTTTAAAACAAGGTATCAAGGTTCCCATTGAGTACACAAAATCTGGCGAACCCTATTTAACAGTTGTTCTAAAAGCCAAAGCTCAGGGCGATTGTCCTTTGAGTTTCGAAAATCCACCCCGAATTAAAGAGCTTCCAAGCCCACGACAAGACCAGCGAGTTTTCGAGGTCAAAGTGACGCCTCCGGTTTCGGTGATCACGGTCGAGGGGCCCGACTTTATCGATGAACTGGTATTAGAGGCACCCCTTAAAGAATTCGAAGACGTTGGCTTCTTTACTTATTTTGCAAAAAGTCAGGTTTATTTTGATTTACGTTATGTCAGCCTAACAACCGACAATCCCTCAGAGTCTATTCTGGTGAGAAAAGTAAATATGGCTCCAGTTTTGTCGGGATTTCTGACTATTCCGGTTCCTTTTTCCGAAGAAATTTTCGTGGGTTTAGCGATGACTCAAAATTTGGGTAATTTTTTGCCTAAGGGAGATGTTCCAACACAGATAAGTGAAGTGGCGTTCGATGTTCGATACTCTCTTACGGGCTCAGAGGCTGCGGGGCGACCCAATTTGTCGTTTGTTTTTGATTACCGAGCAAAAAATATTTACCAAACAGTGGAGGACGACGAAAAAAAATCTTTTGTTATCACAAGTGTGGCGTTGCCCGGGTTTGGTGTTGATGGATCCTATTATTTTGGAGAGATCGGTTGGGGTAAGCGCTTTGGAATAACTGCTGCCTCGCGATTTTATCTTTTGGGAAGAGTTTCGGATTCTAATATCAAAGGCACTGTTTATGATTTTGGTTTGAATTATCGTTTAGATAAAAAATGGGCCCTAGGATTTGGCTACGCATGGGCCGGATCTAATGTGAATATTCCAGATCCCGACGATGATACCGCAACTCTAAATATCAACGAGAATCAAACCATGTATTTTATGAGACTCAGTTTGGTGCCGTTTATTGAGCGACGAGGTCGAAAATGAGTTTTCTTGTTCGGTTGCTACTTCTTTTGATGATTGTTTCTAGTTATTCGCACGCTCAGGTTTTGCAAAAAACAGAGGGAGTGTTTTCGAAGCTTGTTTTCGATTCCACTCGAAAATGGACAGCGGCCCGTTGGTATGTGGTGGGACAATGGATTGGTCCTAATCGCGTTAAGTGGTTGGGGGGTGGACAATCCATTTTTAAATTTCCCGACATGAAATGTTTGGATTCTAAAAACTATGTCGGGTCTTTTAATCGCGTTTCTCAGGTTGATATCAATACCAAGGAGCAACTCGAGACTCTGACTCAAAAAGATTTTTTTGCAATCGAAGTGCCAGCCTCATTGGAGAGCGAAAAATTTGTGGTGAATTCGGGGGTGTCGGTCACCAAGCTTCAGGAAAGCTGCAAGTTAGAAGTCGAGCTTAAGTATTCTTGGCTCCAAGGTCCTGGCGACGTCAGGCCTTTGTTGTTTTTGTCGCCACAAAAGAACAAATATTTTGGATATGAGATTCATCTCGAACCGCCGCCTGATAAGCCCGAAAGTGTGGCAGATATTTCTATGGATTTACTGATGGGCTATAGCTACGCAAGTTTTCCCAATATCGAAAATCTTGATCCCGACATCACGGGGCAAACAAAACTGCATTTAGCTCCAATGGCTAAAGCGAGAGGCGAGTGGGTGCCTTTTCAGGAAGTTTTTGGAATGTACATTGGCCTAGAGCAAGTTATGGCAAGTTGGGGTGGCGGAACAGCTCAGCAAGCCTTGTATTCCGACTGGAGTATTGGATTTTTCCTAGAAGAATTTTTACCCGTTGCAGATGCGCTACAGCTCAGGGCTTCGGTGGGTTATTACGAACATTTGGCCGACGACAACATTCAGTTGCCGACTTTTTCGCCTTTTATAAAAGGCTCAAAGTACGTTACCGCAACAGGACTCATGAATTTTTATTTTGGGAATTTTTGGTTGCTAGGAACTTCCGTCGACTACGGAATCCCTAGCGATATTGCAGGGGCCGGCCGCAAGCAATCCATGTTATCGGTCATGGGAAGGCTTGGTATGCGGGTTACAGGATTTATGTTTTTGTTGGCCGAAGGCGGGTTCAAAGACTACAAGGCCACAGATGTTAGCACAGAAAGAATGCTTCAAGGCTATCTTGGAATTCGTTTGGATTTATAAATATTTGTATTTATTGAATATAACTCGTCGCAATAAGAGTTTGACTTGGCTTCCCTAAACTGACATTTATTTCGCCTATGAAAAAAATTTTAGGGATCTGTTTTGCCGTATTGATTCAGTTTTCGACATTCGCAAGTCCGTCAGATTGTTTTAACCGATTGGTGGAGTTGATCCGGTTTGAATCAAGTTTGGTTTTTGATCCTGTAACTCACAGTCGCGAAACCGAAACTCTTTGGGAAAGTCTCGAAGACATGTTGGCACGAGCCAATAATGGTGAAGAAATCACGCAAACTCAAATTGAAGATTTTTTTATAGATTTAGGTCTCAAGCTTAAAAAGAATGGGAATAATGTTTTCGTAGATACCAACAACAGAGAAATCGAAATTCTAGCCGATTCAAAAACAATTTTGGGTCAGACAATTGGGACTTTAAAAAAACTCAATCCATCTTTGAGATTTGTTTTTAATATCACTCAAGCGGTTGGACAAAATGTTTTAACTCCAACAATTACAGTCAAAAACAACACGGTTTATCTTATGGCCGATGCGCTTTTGGCCTTTGGTGTAGATCTCAATTCAAAAAAAGTATTGTACACCGACGAAGCGACGCACCTAATTTATTTGATTTCAGAGGTGTTAAGTCAGAGTCAAAGCATTAGGCAGTGGAATATCGAGGGCAGACTAAACGGGGCCAACAGCATTGGAAGACTTCCGCTAACGAAATTGGTTTTTCAGTCGTTGCACCTAGAGAAACTTGTCGAAGCTACAGGTCGTATCGATCCAGAAGTACGGTCTGAGCTTGCGCTGGATTTAAAGTTCTGGGTCGAATCGACTCAAAAAAACTGGGACAATTTTGTAAAACCCATTCGAACACTACAAAAATTCGTTCAGAATATTCATGGCCAAAAAGTCGAAATTAATGTGAGAACCTACAGCCCAGTTGATATGGATATTGAAGCTTTGTTTATGGAGCAGGTTTCAGAAACCGACAAAAGAAGTCGACTTAAAGTGAGATACACAACCAAGATTCGAGCTCAGTCGACTTTGCACATTGTTGATACTCAAGACAGAAAATATCTAGAAATTTCTGAACCCAATCTAGAAAGCACAAAAACATTTAAGTCGCTGGGACTTAAATACCTTTTAGATTTTGAAATGCAGCAAGACATCACAGAATCAAAAAAACAGATATTAAATCAACTATCAGAATTTTTCGTAAAACAGACAGAGGCTTTCACTCAGGCCGATGTTGTTATTCGCCCCTTGCTAAAAGAATTTCAAAGCATCAGTGCAAAACCCGAGTTATCCCAAGGTGATATTGGCGAAATGGCATTGCTTGCTAAGAAGTTCAAAGAACAAATTATGGAACTTAACCAAAAAGTGCAGTCCAGTGATTGAATTGCCTTTCGGCTCTAGCAATTAGCTTTTCTTTTTTTTGTTTATCTCGCTCGTTGATATCTTTGAGTGGAACAAGTCCCCAATTGATATTGAAGGGTTGAAAGTTTTTAATCCGCCCATTGATAAGCGCTTCTGCTAAAGCTCCAAGAGCTGTTGTGGCCGGAGGTAATGGGGCTTCCGAGTGCAAAACAAGTTTTCCAACCAAAGCTCCAATAGCTGTCGATTCTAGGTATCCTTCTACGCCTGTAATTTGGCCTGCAAAATAAATACTGGGATGTGATTTAAGTTGGAAACGATTTGTTAACAGCGCAGGCGACTGAATATAGGTGTTTCGGTGAAGGCTTCCAAATCTGTAAAATTCTGCATTCTCAAGTCCGGGAATTAAGGCAAAAACTTTTTTCTGTTCGGGGTATTTCAGTTTTGTTTGAAATCCCACCATATTCCACGCGCGGCCTTCTGTGTCTTCTTTGCGTAATTGAACCACGGCATAGGGCTGAGAATTTGTTCGTGGGTCTATAAGGCCCACAGGTTTCATGGGGCCAAAGGCCAGAGTGCGAGGTCCTTTTTCGAGCAAAGATTCGATAGGTTGGCATCCGTTAAAATAATGGGGCTTCTCAAAAGAATGAAATTCTAGTTTTTCGGCTTTTCCAAGGGCCTCTATGAACAGATTATATTCTGATTCTGTAAGCGGACAATTAAGATAATCGCCTTCGGAATCAGATTCGGGTTGATCAATTTTTTTATCGTAACGATTTTGTTCAAAAGCAATTTCTTTATTGATGGATTCGCCCGCAACAATTGGGGCAATGGCATCATAAAAATAAAGACGCTGTCCAACCAGTGACTCAAGAGATTTAGAAAAACTTTCTGAAGTTAAAGGGCCTGTGGCAATGACAATAGAGCGGGTTAGGCCAGAGGGGGCGCTAAAAAGTTCCTCAAAATGTGTCACCTCAGACTCAATGACTTCAATGTTGGGATGATTTTTTATGGACTCAGTCACTGCCTGGCTAAAATTATCTCGATTCACAGCCAAGGCCTGACCTGCAGGGACCTGATGTAAGTAAGCTTTTTCTAAAATCAGGGAATTGAGTTTTTTGAGTTCTTGTTTGAGAAGTGCGGGGGCACTTAAGGGATCAAGTGATTTTAAACTATTGCTGCAAACAAGTTCGGCAAATTTATCTGTTTTGTGGGCTGGCGTAGACTTTTGAGGACGCTGCTCTACTAAGGCGACTTTTTTACCGCCTTGGGCAAGCTGCCAAGCGCATTCAGAGCCGGCCAGACCCGCTCCAACCACGATAACTTCTGCTTTTGAGGTTCTGAGTTTTTCACTGAGTGATGTTTGCATAGAGTATGAAAAAGTTGATTATTCTTAAAAGTCCCGTTAATCCAGTTAGAAAGAAGCATGAAAAACACCGAATCCGGACTCCTTTCTAAATTTGCCGAACTGATTGAGTCTAGAAACTTCCCTTTGGTCTCAATTCTTATAGTTCTGTCGGTGTTTGGATTGGTTAGTCATTACCTTTCCTATTTAACGTCTAAGTTGTTGTTATTGATAGGAATAAAAGATTCTAGTTTGCCTCAGATTTTGCTAGATTCTGAAATGGGTTTTCAGATTTTAGCAATTATTGCATCGGTTTTTGCCTATAAACAGCTAGTGCGGTTTTTTGTGCCATCAAAATCTCGGGCCGATCAAGTTTTAGTGAAACTGCCCGTAAACAGATGGCTTGATGCTTTTTTCTACAGTTTTTACAAACTGGCTTTGTGGGCAGGAATTTTGGTTTTTTCTGGATTGTTTGTTTTGGAGTCTAGTTTTTTGGTTTTAAGGGGGTCTTCGCAAGTCTTTTGGATATCCCTGTTGAATTGGGTTTTTTACGCAGGTCTTTTTTGGGTTTGGTATTCGTTGTTGTTTAGATTTAGGTTTTTGATTGTTTCATGTTTAAAGCAACTTGATCTAAGTCTTCCGTCGATTTTTGTGGTCGCAACGGTTTTAGAAACACTGCTATGGGCTCGCGTGGCGGGGTTCAATTTGGAGTCTTATTCGGGATTCGTTTTTGATGCGACTTTTTATTTGTTGGTGAGCGGCCTTTTTGCAGCAGGTCATGTTTATGATTCTTTGCAAAAGGTGGATTTAAAGAAATCGCTAAGAAAAGGAACCGCGCTTTTTGTTTTCATTTTTATTTTTGGTTGCCCCTTATTGAAATTAAATCAGCCTTCATTTTTGGTTGTTTTTCCCGGACCCTTGTTTGAAAAGTGGGTTTCAGTGGATTTACTAAATTCTTTTACGACTTTTACGCTGAGAGAGTTGGTTTTAGCGGCTTGGATGATTTTAGGTTCTAACACTCTGCCCCAGTTGTTGCCTGTTCAAAAGCTGAGGTTTGTGCGATCCGTTCTTTTTGGGACCAAAAAAGTTTAAAATTTTACAAATGTTGGGACCTGTCGGTTTTTCGTATGGGCGATAGCTGATAGACTAGTGAGCTATGACACCAACTTCTTCACAAGTCGTTCCATCGTCTCAATCGGCATTAGATTTAGCACTCGGTACAGGGCCAATAGTTCAATTGGTTTTGATTGTGTTAATTCTATGTTCTGTTTTTTCTTGGGCAATAATTTTTGCAAAAATGAAATCACTGGCAAGGGCCCGCAAAGAGTCACTTGGGTTTTTGGACCTTTTTTGGAATTCAAAATCACTTGAAACGATATTCAACGAAACACGCCATTTTAGTTCAAGCCCTGTGTCTAACGTTTTTAGAGCGGGGTATATGGAGTTTCAAAAATTGACAAGTAAAGCCACTGAAAAAAGCGTTCCCCACGAGGAAATGGCCCATAGTGGAATAGACAATGTTCAGCGTGCATTAAGAAAAACCGCAATGCTGGAATTGCTAAAATTAGAACGTCTCTTAAGCTACTTGGCTACAATTGCTT
>JACCDO012201668.1_pt1 | contig 12153 bp, 14 predicted proteins | sample 7446101 | NCBI WGS metagenome assembly JACCDO01 (sample SAMN15323440, study PRJNA562643) | freshwater metagenome | isolation source: river surface water | place: USA:Blue River Watershed | collected 2017-08-16 | reverse complement strand
TCAAGAAACATAAGGGCGTCATAATTCTGAGCGCCAGCTATGCTCACAGGATAGCCACCAATGTCATTGTTTCCGCTTGGCCCCTGAACACCGCGATTGATTTGCACAATCTGAGTGGGCACAGGAGTTACTTCGACCCTGACGCTTGATGGCGGCTGAACATTCAGTTGAATGTTGTTTGAATCTTGTACTGTGACTGTGGTATTGCTAGGAACGGCCTGAACATTTAGTGTTGCCATGACGCCCCCTTAAACTTTTACGATGCCATCTGATCGAACGATAAACAAAAGAAAGATGATGTTATCTTCTGGTGGCGTATTGCTCGATTGAGGAAAACTGATCTTGATGCGACCAGAAAATCCAGCGCCATTTTGAGAATTGATAGCCATCTCAGCATCGGTGTCAACCAAATCCCAAGAGTTGTCATCAATTACAAGCGTAAAAGAGCCTGCCTCGTCGTCGCGATTGGTAATTGTTAAGGGTATGGGGTCTGGTGTTGGCTGGTAGTTCCCAATATCAAAAGACAGCCCGTAGCGAGTATCCTGAACATTGGAGAGCGTTCTGCGAACAATCTGTGCATCAATCGTTGCGCCTGTCAAATCCACTGCGGAAGTGCCATTTTCTGCGGTAAGGACTAGATTCCAGTAGGTCTGTTGCTCATAGACCAGTTCACCAGTAATGCAAGGGTTGTTGAAACCACTTACTTGGGTGATTGAGTTTTTGTTAAAGACTGCCATTCTTTTCCCTGTACTCAGGTTGTGACGCTCCCCATGTACTCACGGGGCCACGAATTGATGTCTTGTCCTATGCTGTGATTCTAGCTTTTGCGCAATATTGCATCAACAACTTTTGCGACAATTTATGAGGACGCCGGAGGGGTGGGCCAAACCACATTAAATGGAAAGCCGGACTGCTGGGTTACATCTCTCAACTCTTGGCGGTAAACCGCCCACTCCTGCTGAACTTCTGGCGTCAGCGGGTTGTTTGGGATTTGTGTCCAATCAGATTGGTATAGGTAGGAATTCCTCAAAGAAATCACACCTTCGGCGCAACTGTCATATTTTTGCTGCGCATCTCTTGGGTCATACCAAGAAAAAGTGGTGTTGCTCCAAACAAACTCAAAGCCCGGAAAATTGCTTTTTGCGGCCTGTTGTTCTGGTGTGTAAAGAACAATCTCTCCGTTTACAACATAGGCGCTAGAGGAGTTTGCAACGCCCTCAATAACAGCCTGCCCGGGGTTTAATGCCTGCATCTCAAAAACATCAGCAGTACATTGGCCTGTGATGACGATTTCATAAGACGCCACATCGTAAACAATAAAATCTATTAAATCCATCTTGGTTCCTTAAACAATTGCCTGATATGCAGCAGCAAAACCATACCATTGCCCACCAACAGAGCCGTTTGTTGATCTTGTTGTGCTGTCGTACCAAACCGGAGTAAGCGGTCCTATCCTCATTGTGTAGCTTCCAACAGGCAATGTGATTGGCTTAAAAAATGTTAATGGCAAGGAAATAAAGTAGTTATTTCCGCTGGGGTAAGAATAAACATAGGTTACAGGACCAGAAAACAAAAGCTGCAAAACCGAGCCGGAAACTTGATTGCCAGAAGAATCGTAAATATAAACATTTAAATAAACCTCAAGTCCAGCAGGATTAATACTAGGGGACAAATTGCTTGGGAAACAATTGTTAATGTAATAACCGCAACAAGAAATCAGCATTGCAACATTCTTTGTGACGGAAAAAGATAATATTGAAGTGTAGGAGTTTGCGGTCAATGTTGTGCCGCTGCTGTTTGCGGTGGCTTGTGTTAAAAATCCATTTAGAAAAGCGTTCGTTCCATTGAAAACAATGTTTCCAGCCGAGTTGCCAAGCGCAAATCTTCCGTCTGTATAGACTCTTGCACCAGAGCCTGTCATAGTGCCGCCGCTAATTGCGGGACTTGAGCCAATGGTCAATTCGCCAGCAGTAATTGAACCCATGTCTGCGGTGATGGCAGATAGCTGACCAACTTTTAAATAGCTGATGTAAGGAGTGGTCCAAGTTGTGATGTTTGTGACGGGGTTGTAAATACCGTCAGTTTGATACAAAGAACTTGTGCTGATTGGGTTGGGGTCAGAAGCTACCCAGCTTGCAGCAAATCCCCAAGTGTTTTGCGATTCTGTTGATGATGGATAAGAGCTTCCGCCGCTTGTGGTGATAGAGCCGCTAACAGGGGATGGATTGCCTGCAACCCGAGCAAAAGCCTGTCTAGCGGAGTTTCCGCTTGCTCCGGTTGCTCCAGTTGCCCCTTGTGGCCCTTGCGGTCCAGTTGGTCCAGTTGGGCCTTGAGAGCCTTGATTGCCGTTTTGTGAGTAAGCGGAAATGTTTGCGCCGCTTGTCCAGTTGATTGTTGTGGTGGTAGTGCCGGGTGATGCGGTAATATTTTTAACAGCCAGCCAAAGTTTGATGCCGTCTGTGCCGGGGTTTGCTGGCGCGGTCACGCTCCAACCGTCTGCTGTCGTATATGAGCTATTGGTTGCGGTTGCCCATGTATATGTTGAGCTTCCGGTGGGCGTTGCAGGCTGAGTTGATTTCCATTGATACAAGGCCACATTCGCAACTTGTATCGCAGCGCCAACTGGCGTCCAAGAAAAAGATGAGCTTAATGGGCTGATCTTTGATTGGCTTAAATCGTTGCCAACAAGGAATCCAAAATAATAAGTTCCAACAGGCAGCACATTATTTACGAATGTAAATGTTGTTGCATTGGTGAATGGTTGAGATGATGGGTTCTCAATAAATGTCAGAGTCCGCCAATCAGATGATGATGGGTTGGAGGATGTTGTGTAAAAAAGATTGATGAATGTCACGCGACCAGTTGTGGGGATGGTGACAGACACATCAAACTATGGGATGTTTGCAGTTGGTCGGCTTGCGGTTACAGATGGCGCAGACAGAGGCGAGAAATAAGAGGGCGCAGCAAGTCCGCTGTTGGGTGCTGGCGTGTACTCTGAAATGCTTTTGTCGTCATAAACTTGAGCGTTGTATTCAGACAACTCAAGACGAGCGCCCAAAGTTCCGTCAGGCATCGAGGCTTCATTGACGCGCATCACTCGGAATGGCTTTTCATCCCAACCGTAATCCGCATTTGTCAAAGCAATGACTTGCCCCGCATCAACTTGAATGCCGTAGTAGGTTGTGCTAAAACTGACAATCAAATCCTCACGAGCCTGCTCAAGCGTTCTGTTTGCAATGTATTGAGCTTGAATGCTGTTGTTTGTCATGTCAATAGTCATGGTGTACTTATTGACAGGCTCATTTGGGTAAAGCAAATTTGATGGCGTTTGAATGTTCACATAAGCCGCTTGATCGCGGTTGTCTACAAACGGGAACTTAGCCTCAACTTGATTGATTGAGCTTGTGATGTCTGTTGCGCTAACTCGAATCTCGCCAATAATGTTCGTATCATCAAAATAGTAGCTGATTGACTCAGCTTTGTTGATGACGATTGACCATTGACCAGAGGCGGCGTTATAAGCCATCCAACTATCGCAAGCGGTCAATATTTTGTCGATGTTGCTAAGAACCGTGTCGCCAGTATTGAGTACCCCATTAATCCTGTAACGAGGCTGGCTGCCGCCACTAAAAGTGATGGTTTGATCTGAGTATGAGTTCAGGGCTGTTACGGTTGCTGTGTCAATGTAAGATGCGCCAACAGCCCCACCATACACAGTGTTTGTCATGTAGTCATACCAAGCGTCGCCGGGTCGAGCAACACCTTGACCATTCAAATAATGATTTACACGGAATGTAAGTGGCTGCATTTGCGTGGTGTTGGCCTCTCGGCTGTAACCCAGCTTAACAATTGCAAATGCCAAGCCATTCATTTGACGACCAGTAGAAGGCCAGCGATATGAAGCTCCAATATCAGCGCCACCCATAACAGTGCTTGGCGCGCTCGATGTGTTGACGGGCGTTATGACTCCGGCTGCATTTGATTTGTACAAGTAAATTTGCAGCAAGTCACCAGCAGCCACGGCTGTATCAACATTTCCAGCCTCATCTGTAAGACTTGCAACAGCAGCAGTATTTCCGGTTGTTTTGAATGTAATTAAACGATCACCAAAATACATCTTGGTTATGTCAAAACCAAACTGACCATTTGGACTGATGCTGCTGATCGCCAAGACATAGTACATTGTCTTTTGATCTTCGGATAAGACCGCATCAACAAAAGTGCCGCCAAGGTAGGCATCGCCATAAACAACTGGAATTGTGTTTTCTGAGCTTGGCGGAACTTGTTGACGATTGCCCGAGTCTTGCTGATTGAACGCTCCGGGCTGCTCACCAAAGGTTCGTGTAACAACCTGCGATACAGCATAGTTAATCACAAACGCTGTCGCATATCCCTGAAAAGTTAAAGTGCCTGCTGCGGTAACAAAACCAAGCTCTGCTGCGATCATAGTACCTGGCATATTTAATCCCTATAAAAAGTAACATCCAAAGGCTTGAAGCCCCTTTTTGTGTAATCAATCAGCGGACTATTTGCCATCACGGTTGTGCAGATGTAGTCCACCTTTTGTTCTTCTAGCATGGTCTGAGCCTTCTGCTCAAATGTTTTCCACAATCTACCGCCAATGCTTCCGTTGCGAAACTCGGGTTTAACCCACCACGCCAACTCTCTCAACTCGATAACGCCCGGACACCAGACATTTCTTGTCTTGATTGCCGCAAGCATACCCCTCAATTCTTCGTCCACCAAGATGAATCCTCTGCCAACAACCAGAGAAAACAAAAGATGACTTACATGACCTGCATCATGGTTTTCGTCAAGCTGCAAAGCGCCCATTGGAGCTTCTTTGGCGTAACGCCTCATCATTTCAACGAGGGCAGGAATATCTTGTCTTGTAGCTTCTCTTATCATCAGTCACCGCCACCGCCGCTTGAGGTGGAAACCTCTGTTGATGCTTGTGTCTGACGCTTTGGAGGTGCACCAAAATCAAAGTATGTGTTTGAAATCTCTGCAACTCGGCTCATTGATGCGTCATTTGGATAAATAAATTGCCAATTGTTTTTGTTTGTTCTAACGCCAGCCAATCTATTTTCCAAAATCCTGCGCATAGAACTGCAAGATATGCCACAGGTAGCAAGACGAGTTCGCGTGTCTGTATTCCAATCTTCTGTAATGCTTACATTGTTCACAATACCCTGATAGCGCTTAAAAAACTGCTGGGTTGGGCTTGTAATGATCTGATTGTTTGAATCCAAGAATCCGCGCCAGACTTCAACAATGGAGCCTTTTATGTCGCTCGACAAAATCAAAGAAATATTTGACGGGTCAATGCCAACAAGTTGAATGGTCATGTCGTCAGATGTGGCCTTGATGTCTCTTTGAACATCACCAACAGCAAGCAGTGAGCCAAGGTTTGTAAAGGTGATGCCGTTAACTGTGACCGCTGCCGCAGCATTGCAAAAGGTATAGACATCAGGAGTTGTGCCAACAGTCAATCGAACAAACTCGGCATGGCGGATTGAGTCGCTGTTAAGAGCGTTCATTGTTGTCATACGATGTACTCCCTAAATACAAAAGGCCCATCCCATTCAACAAATGCGCCATCAGCCATTGGGTTGAGCGTGTATGTTGGGCAGTTTTCTGCGACAACAGAGAAAGACACATTTGAACCAACGGCTGTTAAAGTTCCCACGGATGGCGTCCCAATCACGGGTCGGTTAAGGGTAACGGACGCTGTGCTGCCAGAGCCTCTGGCAACATCAGCGGTGACTTTGTATGGGTAGTTGCCAAGCTGAATAAAGTCGCCCGCCTTAAAAATAAGCACAGGCGCAGCCACGGTTGGAAGATTTCCAACGCTGATGACTTGAGAGTTTGCGGCTGGCAAAGATGCAAGAGTCAAATCCTCTGCTTGATTGAGGGTTAACTCGCCCTGATACGCCGTGAACCAAGAAAGATTGGCTGATGAGAAAGTGATTGTTTGCGGGTTTTCTCTGTCCGCATTATCAATAGACTGAATTACAGCCCGAACTTGTGGGTAGTACAAGTATTGATGAGGAATGATGGTAAACACCCAAGGCACAGCGGTAAGGTATTGTGCGGTAGTAATGTAACCAGCGCGGCTAACCTGTTGACCAACAACGCGCCTGTTATTGACATTCATGCTTTGTTGAATGTCTACGATTGTTTGAAATGACATTAAGACCTCCCGCGACTAATTGCAAGCGACTTTGTTGCGTATTGATTTGCAGCCCAAACAGCATTGGAGCTATTTATCAAACGGTCCTCAAAGCTCTTGGTGTCTATCGCATTGATATTGAAGTTGTTGATTGTTTTGCTGGAGCCGGAGTTCATGGAGAGCTTATCGTTGGGAATGATTGTTCCAGCCGTTCTCGGGATGAAAAGCTCTGGTCCGCGCTCACCAACCAATGATGGAACGCCAACAGGAGGGTCGCCGCCATCGGCAAAAGCCTGAGTCATGTCGTTGCCAGTAACCGAGCCAACATTAACAGCGCCGGATGTTGTTCCGCCACCAAAGAAGTTGAAACCACGGAACATGGCAAGCATCTGAGCTTTCATGGCAATAGCGATCAAATCCTGAATCACGCTAACAGTAAAGCTCTTGAAAGAAATCTTGCCTGTGCGCACAAAATTGTCAATGGCGCTTCCCATGTTGGAATACACGGTTTGATTCATGTCGCGCAGACGCTGGAGGTCGTTCATCTGCTCGATGGACGCTTCTTTCATCTGCTGCATTCTTTCTAATTGCTCACGCAATACATTCTTGTCAACTTCATGTAAAGATTTGTTCGCCTCGATCTCTTGAAGCTGCTGCGCAACCTTGAGGCGAGACAAAGCAATCTCCAAATCTGTTTGAGAGATGAGTACATTGTTTTTGTAGATGTCGTAAAGCTGTTGCTGCTTTTGAATTTCCTCCGACTCCATGCGAATCTTATCGGTGTACTTTTTCATCTCATCGCGCTGAATGTCTGACTTTTCGCGCTCGGCTTTTGCAACAATCTGCTTTTCTTTTTCTGCTAACAGCTTTGCTCTTTGAGTTGAAAACTGGTTTCTCTCATCTTGATTTTTTCTAAGCTGCTCGTTTTTGGCAAGCTCAATTTCACGCCTTTTGGATAGCTCAAGTTGAGAAATCCGATCTAGGCCATAAGAGGCTGCCTCGTATTCGGCTTGGGCTTTAACATCGGCAATTTCTTGTGCGATTTGACGAGCTTTCTGAATGCCGCCAGCACCAGAATAGTCTTTGATCTTTTGAGCGTCTTTGGCTTTCTTTGCCGCCTGCTCTTGAATCTTAGTCTCTTCTCTTTGGACCATCTCAGCAAGACGCTTGTACTCGTCCAAAGCCCTCTGTACAACAGCCTTGTCGTAAAGCTGTGGGCTAGCAAAGAGTTCTGACAGCTTCTTTGATTGAGCATTCAACAAGGCGACCGTAGGGTCCTCTTCGCGACCAACACTCTTGGCCCAATCCCAAAAATCGGACGCAGCGGTTTTAACGCCTTTCCAAAGTTTTTCGATGTAGCCAAGGTGACGGCTCTGAGCGTCAAGCTGATTGTTTAGGGCCTCGGTGGTGTACTTGATTGCCTCTTGAGTTTTGCCTTGCTCGTTCAAAGCCTCGATGTATTTGTACTGCTCAATCGTCAGAAAATGGTAAGTCTCGTTCAGCTTTCTGGCAGAGCTTGCAGAACCATCCAAAGACGGGATGAGTGACTGAGCCACCTCTGATGCTGTTTGACCACTCAGCGCGGCAATGCGCGTGACCGTAGAGGCCACAGACTGCAAAGACACATTGGTGAATTGACCGCTTGCCACAAGCTGCTGCATGGCGTCGCGCACCTCGCCAATCGAGGCTGAGTAATTTTGGCTGATCGACTTTGAAAGAGCGTCAAATCTGGCTTGGGTCATGCCAGCGTAGTTGCCCGTCAAAATCATGGCGTTGTTGAACGCCTTGCTCTCGCTCCAACCTTGATAAAAAGCCACGCCAAGAGCGCCAAGAGCGCCAGCAAGACCGCCCACAGCCAAGCGAACGGGCGTCAAAGCCTCGGCAACGCCAGCAAACAATGGCTTAAACCCGCCAAACTGGTCTTTTAATTGACCACCCTGTTGCAGCAGAACCATGAACGGGTTTTGACCGCCCGCCAAGCTGGTCACGATGTCAGTGGTCTGGTAGCTCAAGGCGGCCTGCTGTTGGGGCGTCAAACCGCCTTTCTTGACCTCTGCTTGGTTTGCCTTTTGTGCGGCTTGAGCGATCTTGTCGTAGGCCGCGGCGCGCTCGAGCAGGGCTTTTTTGACGGTATCCGTGGCGTATTTGAAACGCCCCATGTCGATCTGTTGTTGGATTTCTTCGACTTTGGTGAGGGCTTTCCCGTATGAGCGAGTAGCCTGCTCAAGTTGCAGCGTCATTTTGGCTGCATCATTCGAGTCGCGGCGAATTTCGTTGGTGAAATTCTTGAACTTCTTTTGCGCGTCGGACAGTTCGCGGACAAGTTCGCCAGAGTCTAGGCCAAGTACAACGCCAAGACGAGCAATGTTTTGTGAGGCTCCAGCCATGTCTTACACCTTCTTTTTGGCTAATCTTTGAATGAATGCGCCCATCCGCGCTTCCATCTCTGATTTTAGTATGTCAACAACTTTTGTCCTATTTCTTTCTAGCGACACTCGCAAATATGGTTGCGCAGAAGTTCTGGCATTGCCAAATTCTTGAGACAGCGAAACAGCGCTTTTCTTGACCGACACAACCGCGATCGCCGCGTCAGATTCGCTGACATAGTGTGACTGCCTATCCTTGTCGGTGGGGATTCGCGCATCGAGGCGCACAGTGTTTTTCAGGTGAGGTTGACCGTTTTTGCTTGCAGGTCGATTGGCGTCATAGGGCGCAAGGGCGTGGGCAGACTCTTCAACGGGGCGCATCGCGGCTTCGGCTGACTTGGTGAGGATTCGACGAAACTCTAAATTTTCGCCACGGGAACTGATTTCGCTGGACAACTGCAAAAGCGTTGCCTCAAGCTCCGAAAATCCCTCAAGTTTGACAATCACGATATTTTCTCCAAAAAGCTCTTTGGAACACCCTTCGATGTTGCCATGAACCCTAAAAGCTGTCTATTTGTTTGCGCAGCCAACTCCTCTTCGGTAAGAGGAGGAACAAGGTAATCGTGAGTCGATGGCAGCACATCTTTCATTTGATATGGCTTGGCATCTTTTTTCAGCTTGGAGTTGATGTTTCCCGTGGTGAGAGTGCTCAAAGCCAGCAAGACAGACTTATTCCCAATCATGCCATCAGCAAACATGATCTCAATGTTTCGCATCTCGTTGGAGGGTATTTCGTCGGGACAGCCCCCATGCGCCCAAACATACGCTCGGGCTTGTGCGCGACTGTCCCTTACAAGTTTTTTCTGGCGTCTTTGTAGCCGGGTTGGATGGCCTCGGTGATCGAGTCCATGATCTGCATTTGCACAGCCAAAGGCCACTCCGCCTCGATGTCCTCGTAGGTAATATCCTCCATCGAGCCGTTCGCTGGAACAAGCAACCGAACATACTCAGTGATGCGGTTTTCCATCGTCAAAACAGCCGTGGCAAGTTCTTTGGTTGACTTGCCATTGATGATTACATCATCCTCTTTGAACTCGATGCCAGAGTCAGGCATATCAACAAGGCCAGAGGTCATCTCTTTGAATCGAGCCTCAAGTTTTTCGGGGTCTATTTTTGCGACGCGATCTTGCAGAGCCGTGAGTTCCGCCGTCAGAGGGACGCGAACCTTGAATTCAAATCCACCAGCAGTGAATGTTCGGGTGCGAATTTGAGCAAGCGCAGTTTCATATTTCTTGCCAAAGGCGGCAGAAAGTTTTGTCATATCGTGTCCTTTATTTTGCTTTGATGATCTTGTGGAAGATTTCTTCGTTCAGCGCAATAGCGTAGTTCACCGCCTCTTGTGGAGTCAGCTTGTCAGCGTGGTGAATTGCAATATTGTGGGCCAATGCAATCGCAGTGATGCGTTGCTGCTGGAACCCAAACCAATCCTTGCGAGAATCGGCTTGGGTTACAAGAAAGCTCAAGAGGTCATTATTGTCTTTTATCTGTACTGTCATGTGATGTCGATTAAGTGTTGTTAGACCAGCCGTAGCTATTGCCACCAACGGGGTGAATGGTGAAGTTGAACTTGCCTTCGGCAGATGGAGACATATCCCAAGACATACCGCCGATCATGCCATTAAATGCGTAGGCAACCGTGTCTGTACCGTCATACACAGCAACCACATAGGTACGCACGATTGTGCCGTTATAGCCATCTTCACGAATCAACAACTGGGCAGTGTCAGCAGGATTCCAAGCAGCAGTAACAGCCAAAGATGTCACTTGGTTTTGTGTGGTGATCTTTGCGCCAGTACGAGCACCAGCCACAGAGTACGCAGCCACAGCATCGTCAGCACCGAAAGCGGGGATTGCTTCCACGGGAACTTGAATGCCATCAGTGCCAGTGCCGCCAGCGGCTGTGCCAATGATGTCAGCAACTTGACCTGTCCATGTAGCCAACTGAGTGTCGGTAAGCGGAGTAGGGGTCGCTCCAGTTTGACACCACAGGGTTGCAACATAACCGGGTAAGACTTTATTGATAAGAGCCATTTGGATTTCTCCTGAAAAAAGTTGATTGGTCTGTCTTATGCTGGAACATCAATCACGCAATCTAAAAAGATTTGCGCCATATTCTGCTCGTTGTCATAGCTGTTGTAAAGCCAATATACATCGGCCTTGGCAATAAAGAAACCTTCTGACGGGCTTCCAAACTGTCCACTATAACCGTGAAGAGATTGTAATATCTCATCGGAAATAGTGAAACCATCTTCTATCTTTTGAGTGAAGATAGAGATTTGGAAAACTGGCCTGTCGATGCCTTTGTTGCCTTGTGTTTGACCCGTGTAGACGGGCTGGTGCACATTGCGAAGATTCCAAGTCAGGAACTTGGGCTGGGTCGCAAAGTTGCGGTTGAAAGATGCGTAGACGGGCACAGGGCTGACGATTTGCGCCAGTTGATACTGAATCGCCTTGCCATACAGAACGGGATTGAGCTGTGTTGTCATGCTGCGGTCGATGGGTCAGAACGGTAACACAGGAACATGACCGTCATACGATCATTTGATTCCCGAACATCAGTAATACGCCACTCATTGCCGCGCCAAGTCAAAGAGTACAGATTTTGATTGTCCACAATCTGTTTCATGTTTGGCGTGTAGTTGAATGTCAAGTTCACAAGGTCTTGGTACAGGCGATATTTCTCGGCAATTCTTACGCTGTTTGCAACATCAGCCACCCGAGCGCGAGTGTCGAACCATTTGGTCGAAACAGTCTCACCCTCGCCAAAATCACTCTCGGCAAAAGTGAGATTGTTGATAGCGACATTCTCAAAACGAGCGATTGACATTTACATCACCAAAGGCTTGTATGGTCGCAACAAAACATCCACGCCAAGCGGAATGCGATGCTGAATTGGACCAGTTGTTTCGCTGCGGTTGTTGTATAAATGCGTCAACCAAAGAAGCCCAGCTTGCTTGATGACGGGGTACTGAGCCAACGGATTTGCAGCCGTGGTGTATTCGCAATACACAGGAGATGTCATCGAGCCATTTAGGTTTGTCGGCAGGTTTGCGATAACCACTTTGTTGCCAGACGGGTCGTAGTAATACTGGTTGGCAGGAACAACATTCAACACTGGCGGGTTGTTGTCGTCCCAATACTTGACAGCATTGACCACAACGCCGGGCTGCGCAGGGTTAAAGTTCTGACTGACAGCAGGCAAATCGAGAGTCAAAGGTGTTCCATACAAGCTAGATGCGTTGTACCAGACACGATACGATGTTGGGAAGATGGACATACCGAGGTAATCCTCGATAGCCATGCGCACAGCAAGCTCAAGCGACTCAAGATAAGAGTCTTGACTCTCATCATCGAATAGGTTGATTTGCTGTGTAATCTCGTCCAGAGTCAACCAAGAGGTCGCAATGTCCCTGCTGATTTGCTCTGTTTTTGCATAGTTGAACGGATTGCGCGTGGGCGCACCGTAGTTCAAATAACCGAGTTGTGCATCAGCGGACATTTTTTACCTCTTAGGCTGCGCTCATACGAACACCCGCGAACGGGTCACGCACAGAC
>JACCDO011820972.1_pt1 | contig 12153 bp, 18 predicted proteins | sample 7446101 | NCBI WGS metagenome assembly JACCDO01 (sample SAMN15323440, study PRJNA562643) | freshwater metagenome | isolation source: river surface water | place: USA:Blue River Watershed | collected 2017-08-16 | reverse complement strand
CTACGGGCGGCTACAAGTATTCTCAGGAAGAGTATTTGGAGAAGTTGCGGCATTCCAAATTCGGCCTCTGTTTAGCAGGTTATGGTAATAAATGTAATCGTGAAATTTAATACATGGCACTAGGTGTTGTTCCCATATGCACACCTGAAGTGGATATGAAGCATTACCTGGTTCCTCCCAGAGAAGGAGTGCATTATTTCCGAGCCTCTACACCAGAACAAGTAAGGTCCATTGTTGCATCCTGTACACCTGAAAAATGGAAACGTATGTCAACAGCATGTAGTGCTTGGTGGCGCGACAATGCATCCGCTGAAGGCCTGTTCCGTCTGACATGGGAACGCATCGAACAATGCAAACCTTTCGCTGGGATTGCCATACCTCCCTTTCGGACATAAACGAACCATTAAATACCCCTGAGATCCAAATGGATCTGGAATCTCCAGGACCTTTTGAAATCCCAGAGATTCATATAAGGCGACTGCACGCGGATTGATGGAATCGACGTGCAACCACACATTCTGGCTGTTTTCAATACAGCATTGTAAAATACTAGAGAGTAAAAGACGCGCATATCCACGCCCCTCACAACCTTCATCAGTTGCAACAAATGCAATTTCATAAAATGATGATGGAACCATCCCTTCTAGCCCATAGTTTGCATGAGAAGAAGAATGAGGAGGACAAACAAGAACAAATGCCGCTAGGGACTTCTCCTTGTTTGGAGTATATATAACTCGACTGTGTTGGGAACTGTAAGATTCTAACACGGTTTCGATAGAAGACCAATATTCGGGTGAAAACCGCTTTTGTGCAATACGGCGTATTTCAGAATGCATCCATGGGTTAATCGTGTGCAATGTAGGATTCATTCTGTGTCATTGTTTCTACTTAAGGTTCAGTAAATTATTCTTGGGTTTCCTGGGGTTTGAGTAATTCGGCAAATTCATTTGTTTCCTCTACAGGAGAGGGAAGTGGTTCCTCCTTTTCTAGACGTTCACGAATTTCTTCTACTGATTCGTCTTCACTTTCGGATACATCCTCTGGGGTAAATGTTGTAGTTATAATTAATGTTCCATCGTGCTCTACAACAACTCGATGTTGTCTTTCATACATTTTATCCGTTTGTATACCAAAGGATTTCCCGCAGTGCGTGCAATACAAGGGTTCTTTCTTTACCTCTAGCTGATTTAGTTTAGTTTCAATAAATTCAATTGCTTCTGAAGAAGGTACCAATGAAAGAATTAGCACACAGCTCATAGATGCGATTGCGGAAAATAATGTGGTATAACACATCATTTCAATCGGGTGCAGGGAGAGCAGCCATGTTATAAGTGTGTAGGAAGACACGCCTACAGTAGTATACAGTAGGAGTGTTTGCACCGGGAGTATGAGAAACATCCTGTTTCTATACATGGGTATTTTCATTCTTCGAAGAAAACCGTGAATGTTATGGCCATCGGAAAATATAATCATAGGATTTAAGTGTTAAGAAACGTGTTGGAACATCTATGGCTCGAATATTAGGTGAACAACTCATAATCCACCCCCAATCATCCTGAAAGGATGGAATTACTGCATGATATTCACTAAGTTTGGATGAAAAACAATCTGCCATAGCAAGACCTCTGTGAATAAATTGTGCACCACTTGGGCCTCGGCGACGTACTGGACCCGTGTGGGAAACCCATGCACCGCCTGTCTCCAAATGTCGGATAACCTCCTGCCAAAATGAACGATTCATAAGACACTCTTTGGATAACGGATTCTCTTCTGGATCCGGGTCAGGCAAATCAATGATTATAATATCGTATTTCTTAGAACATTTTTTGAAATACTCGTGAATATCCATTCCATGAAACTGAACACGCGGATCCGTATAGGCAGATTCCTGTTTCCAAGGCAAATGTTTCTTACATGCCTCCATCAATTCCCCATCAATGTCTACCCAATCTACATGTTGGACATCTCTCCATTTCAAGACTTCTCGAACAGTTGCCCCCTCACCACCTCCAATAACCAAAACTGTGTCCCGCTTACCAGAGGGAACCGATCTCATAACCGGATGTACAAGGCATTCGTGATATATGTCTTCATCTTCGGTCGAGGATTGAATCTCCTTGTCCAAAAATAGACAACGACCGAAACCAGGAACCTCTGCAATTACTGCATCCGCATAGGCCGTTTTCTGTTGCCATACAATAGACTTAATAGGATATAGAGACACAATGCTCGATGAACAGGCCTCCTCTTGTAGAAACTCCATTCTTATATACACAGAAGTGTCTATAGTTTAGATTGTTTCAAGTCCATTAAATACAATACGACATTTTTAACATTCGTATTTACCTTTTGAATAGCGTGAAAGATTGTACCAGCTGATACATATTGCAACATAATCCAAATACAATGAATATCAGTGTCGCAAAGAGTTGGATTGGTTGGTGGACGAACTGCTAAAGAAAATGCTGAACTTCGAGGAGGTAGAAGACTTTCTGCATCATCAAGACGAATATTCGGATCTGCACCGTATCGTAGAAGTAATTGTAAAAGGACAATGTCTTTGTTAAGAACCGCAATCATTAATGGTGTTAGAGAGTTGGGTCCGTAAAGATTGGGATTTGCCCCGTATTCCAATAACATATAAGTTATCCACTGAATCGATTCGCGGTTTTCGTGTGTGTAGGATTGAAGAAGACAGAGAAGAGGAGTCCATCCTAGGATATCTTGATGATTTACATCAAAATGATTGAGAGGTAAAAGGATTTCTATGGCATGCTGAGCAGGATGTATACAACAGTGATGAAGTGGAGAACGCCCAAACTCATCCAGGCTATTCGGTAATGCATTGGCAATAAACTCGTACGAATAGTCTACAGTCATGGTAGCAAAAGGTATCCCAACCAAAAATCCACGTATTCATGTCAAATTTTAGAGCTCATTGTGAAGGACTACATCATTCTGTGCTGCCAAATAGTGTTTACGACACATGGGCATATATTTGTCGCCTGCACCAACACAGGCTTTTCCCTCTGCAGCGGATGCACGTGCATCTTCCTTGTAAGCATGTGTGAAGATTGCAGGAGTTCCATCTGCACACAGACGACAAAAGGAAGTTAGTTTACTGATGCGATCGGCAAAAGGAACCAGGTCAAGTACGCGACCGAAAGGGCGTCGTTCGGAATCCCCATCGAGTCCTACAACAACTACGTGTTTTCCATCCATATCCACGGCCTTCTGCACAAAAGGAACAAGATCTCCAAAGAATTGGGCTTCCTCAACAACTACAAGACGTGCTCCTCTATATTCCTCCGTTTCCAACAGTGGAACTAGAGAACTGACAGCGGTTGCAGGAATGCGTTGCTGATCATGATTGACAATTTGCGGATCATCGCCATACCGGCGATCCATAGCATGGGTTATAACCATGACGGACCAACCAAGTGCCCGATGCCGCCGGACAATCGAAAGGAGGGCGGAGGACTTGCCTGCAAACATAGGACCTAGGAGAAGTTCAAGACTCATTCTTTTGTACTATTTAAAGCACATATCATGAATGCCATCAACTTTTTCGACTCCCCTGTAGTTGTCTCCAATCCACTAAGATTGGAGACAACTAGAAGGGCAATTAGGGTTAACCAAACCACTAAAATTAGTGGTTTGGGTAGCCCTACTCCCCTGTCTAAAACCAAATATATTTGGATTATGTAGGCCCAGACCCCCCATTATGAATTATACAGGAGCAGGCTTTATTCTATTTACACCCGATTTTCATGTATTACTTGTACAAGATGCACGCACAAAAAAATGGGGGTTTCCAAAGGGCCATCGTGAAGAATCGGATGAATCCGATATTCAAACTGCACAGCGGGAAATGCTAGAAGAAACGGGAATTCCTCCTGCTGCCTATACAATTTATGATTATCCGTTTCGTATTATTCGCGGATCATCTTCCTATGTTTTTCGATATGCAATGTTGAATTCCAAGGAATACCTGGGTTCCATACAGTGTCCACGAGAAATTGGTGGCCTCCAATGGATATCTCTTGTGCGATTTTTCATACATCCCACGTGTGTGGATGGAAATAAATACCTACGAACATGGATTGAGGATATCCAAACTCACGCGGATCGAAAAACGAATCTTGTACTCCAATCCCTTATTCAAAAAATATTTGGGGGGAATGTGGGGGCTACAGGTTGTTCTTCTTCTTCCATTTGAGGAAACCATGTGTGCGAACTACATCATAGCTGGTTCCCAGTTTATCCACGGCGATTGCGTGAGCAATCCGTTCTTTATCCGTTAGTTGTGCATAGAATGCTGAAATAACGGGATCATCGGAGGTTAGTGTTGGAAGTGTAGGAATGGATGCCATGTTCTGCAACAACTATTGCTAGTTTCCAATTTACATCAACTTTTTCTGGATATGAAAGAATGCAACGGAGGCCAGGGAACCGGCAACAGCTCCCCACATAGTATCGATAATGGCCATTTCTGCTGTCCAACCACGGAGTGTAGCCCAATTCGTTGCATCATAAAATCCATACATGACACCGCCTACTAATGCTCCTCGTTTTACAGCTTCTTGCCAGGTGGAGGCAGGAAGGGCATATCCTAACAATGCCATGGCTAGCAAAAGGTAAACCAGGGCTGCCGGGCCGTACCGGACTTGAAGAGAACTACCTTGGACGGAGGCAAAGAATTGTTTATGATAGTCCATCCGATACCAAAGCCATGGAATATCCACAATTACTAAGAGAATCCAAAGAACCAAGAGATGAAGGAGTTTCATTTTGTTATATCTAAACATTTCGTGAGGACGATGGATCAATGGAATTAGAGGGGTTTGGTGCATCACTTATAGGACGCAATCTGTGGATTGTTGGATCCCATATTCCTTGGGAATACATACAAGGAACACATTATACAGCTCGTATTTTGATTCGAGGAAGTAAACCAACCTTGGCAGAGGCTGAGGGAGAATGGAATTCCATTTGGTGCTCGCCACAAGCCAAAGATTGGTCCTATATTGCAACAATCCTTAGAGGGGTAGGATTAGCGAATTGCCTTCTTGTAATGGATCATGTAGATCCGCCCCAAACATTTTGGCAGTATTTGGATTCTATGGTACGTGGTGTTCAAACAAAAGTGTGGATTCACGAAGAAGCACCTGTGTTTATTCCGGATGCCGTGTTCTTTCCACCTCTTAAGGGTAGTTTACCTGACATTGCCTACCAGGTATTTCATGCACTACCTGCACGGAATGGACATGCTGCATGGAATGGTGCATCTTGGGATTCGATTGTTGCTGCAACCGCAGCCCAAGACTTGGGAGTTGTTGTGTCAGATGTTGAAGAACCAACCTGGACACTCATGTGGCATCGCCCTGAAGATTCACGACTACCAAAAGAAAAATCGGCATCCTTGGCGAAACATTGGATTCAGTTGGGTGTTGAGTTGTTATAATTAATGTTTACGGTGGCTTTTACGGTGGCTTTTACGGTGGCTTTTACGACTTTTGTATTTACCACCTACAATACGAGAACTTAGCGGTTTACCAATGGGAGTTGGACGCACTGTAGGTATGCTTTGAACCCTTGGAACTGCTGAAGGAATACTTGGGGGAGGAGGAGCAACTACAGGTACATTTGTTCCAGTTGTTGCATATTGACGAATCGGTTGTACTGGTTGGTTAGCTATATTGGTTGGGGGAGGGGGAGCAACTACAGGCACATTTGTTCCAGTTGTTGTATACTCACGCATAGCTGCCATTGGTGCACGAGCAATTGCTACAGGAGGTGGAGGTGCTGATATGGATGTATTACGACGAGTAAATACTGGTTCCTCTGTGGATCTTGCAACTGGAGTTGGAACTGCAGTTGCAGTAGCACCATTTTGCTGAGTTTCAGGATCATTGTTGAGCACAGTTGGTCTTACAATAGGTGTCGCGACTTGTGGTACTATACTTGGAATAGATACTGAAGATCCAGAATCTCCTTCATCAATCATGGGTGCTTGTATCTGAAATCCTTCAAACAGTTTTCCAAAAAACCCACCACGATGTCTACGAGTTCCACGGTGTCCTCGTGTTTTACGAGATTTTCGTACAATACGACGTGATTTAGGCATTTTCTATTGAATGGGTATATTTAATACCGCACCTGATTTACCACTAGAGGTGATACATATTTCTGCATTTCCTGGGAACCACCACGCATGCGGCGAGTCCGGGTTTTCCGCATAGTCCGGCGTGTTTTACGCATGTTGCGACGAGTGCTGCGACGTGATTTACGGTAATTTTTGGCCATATTTGTTTCTATTGTAATATTCTATAAATTATGGAACAATTACAATGTTTAGTGCTTACGGCTGCTCTTCTTGGTAAAGAGCTTGAACTGGCCCTTCTTGGCCTTGTAGCCAGCGGCCACCAGGTGCTTCAGGGCCTTCTTTCCGCGCTCGGAGGCCTTGCGGCTCACGATGCGGCCATGCTTGTTGTACTTCAGGGCACTGCGGGTCAGACCACCGGAAGTGTGGTGGGCGGTTCCATGCATAACCTCGGCACGAGTGCCAATGGCCTTCACAGAACCACCGGTCATGCCGGGAGCCTCCTTACGATGCTTGCGAGTTGCCTTACGGGTTGCACGACGAGTTGCCATTTCTTTCTACCGCGGGCTACGATTTTTTTACGCGGACAAGTCTATGCGATCCAATGAGATAAACCCCATCCTGCAGCTGTCCACAAGGTATCCCCTACTCGATTTACCATAGTGTCGGGTGATGGTTTTCCACCTGGCCAAATCTTAACATAGGTGTTGATCAACCACATACCAGTCGGGGTATTCTCCAGCCATTCAAAGAGAGTATGTAAGATCATGATGTTGACAAATGAAACACCCCAATAATACGCAACAATCCCAACAGCAAAATGCAGTAAAGAGTATTTGTCAGTTAATGCAGTTCCCATCCCTTGCTGTAGGGTGTAAAAAATTGAAATAGAGTTCGTAGACTATAGACACCTGTGAACTTCCTACATTCTTCCTTCTCTCTTTCTCAAAAAATGCTAACTGTGCATGGATTCGTTCGTCAAAATGCCTGGGGGGAAACCCCTCATTCCCTACAAACTGTCCGTGAGACTGGAGTACTTCATTGCCCCTGGGGACATACTCGTAAAGATATGGATGATTATACGGCAAATCCAGAGGACTTTTATAGACTTAAACCTACTAATTCAATCGCAAAAACATTTATTGAATTTGATGTAGGAACTATGCTTCTTGTTGCAGAAAGGGGATCTTCTGAGGTTCTTCTTGTTGAATTGACAAGTTCCCCTCAAACTGGTCGTATCCCCCATTATGCAATTGTGCGATCTGAACGCCCATGTGAACATACACTCACTCGTCCTGGACGTAAATGCATTGATGGATGTGCAGAGTGTGAGGATTCTGTACAACAAGTTGTACGTACCAACATTCCTCTTGTCGATTGTCTGCAAGAGGGATGTATTATTGAACCCATGTATGGGATTTGGCGATCTGTAAGAATTTTAGGATCCATTAACCGAGATCGACCAGGGTATGAATTGGTTAAAAAGTACACATCACTTATACCATCTGCTATGAAGTTTACTACACCAATTACGATTCCTTTTACACAGGAATCGCCATAGCATCCGCGACCGCCTGCTCCCTGTTCATGGGAGGGTGAAGACGCCAGTGTGTGAGTAGGGCAGTACTTGGATTTTTTGCCGCTGCAACACATCGTCCAATGTACACCATGCATCGGTGAATATTCCACATATCATACACACCTGCCAGATGCACCAGGAAATCCCCGTGGCGATACAGGCGTACCGTGGTCGATTCTGCCGAGTTCTGGCGATCGAATAGGTAGGCATTGAATCGTGCAGGATCTTCGGAGGTTTCAATCATTGCCCTGTCGGACGCATTGGCCTCATAGAGCCGACAGAATGCCGCATTGTCCCACCAAATGTGGTGTGTGAGATCCTCTTGGGCATAACAACGCTCCAGGAAATCACGCACCCATGCCGATCTACCTCGAAACAGGACATTGCCATTGTTCAGATTGCCACAGGCATCGCGACACCAGAGCATATCTTTTCCTGTAGGAAGTAGAGGGAGTATCACATCTTCCAGGCGAAGGTCAGGGTTCGTTATGAGAACATCCCCATCGGACCAAAAAACATAATCGAAGTCGTCGAGGTATTTGAGGATGAACCGGATCTTGGACCATGGAATAGGGCGTCGCCTGTCCCACACATCCGCCCCTCCATCCAAAAATGTATAGCCATGCCGTGCTGCATAGGCACGCTTGGAAGCCATGCCAGGCTCCATGGCCTTGCAGTAATCGGCACCGACCGCAAACGTTAGGATGGCAATACTGGGCATTTTGATTGATTCATGTTAGAAATCCTTAGACATACTTAGCCAGCATCTGCTTCTCGGCTTCTGAAACCTCCTTATAATCTTCCATGCGATACGGAGGATATTCATAGCCCTTCTTTGCAAATCGCACAGTCTTGGATGTATCTGTAGAAAACTGAATACACTTTGACTTGTAATCATAACTGCTCCAGAAATACTCGCCGTGTTTGAGGTTTTCTACGGTTTTTAGAAGAATGGGCTTTTCCAGCTGAATTGTAATCATACCAATATTGTAGCCGGCTACATCTTTCTTACAGGAAACTACCGAATTGTCTGGATCAATGGTTTGTTTCACTAGATCCAGAAGAGCCGTCATATCATCATTGGAAACAACTTCATCGACGGGCATCGGACCCTCTTCAGGACAAAGGAGCTTTAGAACCTCTTTGCCACCCACAGAATCTCTAAACTCCTCCTCGGCTGCCTTAAATCTTGCTTTGGCTTCTTCAAGGACGATGTAAGCATGCAGATAGGCATCTACGACTAGACTTGCCTCATCGGAAAGAGATACGTCGAGTTCCACAGGAGCACGAATGTTGGGCTTGTAGGGTTTCTGAATCTGCAAATCCTCCGTAATAGAAAGAACTGTAGAGCCTTGGCGTACCTTGAGACTCCGAGAAGTTCCAGGACCAGAGGAACCCATGTAGGTAACACCGCACTTTGTAAGACTGTAAGACATTGTTATCAGGATTAGGAAAGGAGAAGGAAACCTGTATTGTTTATAAACAACACTTGAAACCTTCAATTTTATTCGTAAAATCCAACAGTAAGCAGGGTCTCCACAGAAGGTAGAAGCTGTCTTGCCTCTTCCTTCAGTAGAGGGTAAACCCGTGTATCACAAAACTGCGAAAGAGGAACAAACTTGTCGCTGATCCCATTGGTCAGATTGAACCCCCATGCACCCGTTGATCGCGAGCGACGAATGATGGGAATCTCATCAAGCACCGGAATATACCAGTTCGCGTCGACCTCACCAGAGGAACGCAGGACAGGAATGTTGCTTCCAAGAGCGGTCAGGAAGGGACCGAGAACAGGATGGTGGTGTGCATCGCAGATCCGTACAATGCCCTGAGTACGCATGAACTCCTTACAGTCCCTCTCCGCAGCAGCAGCATGTGTGGGGCAGTGAAAGAGTCCAAAGAGATGATGGATACGCCACTCAGCAATGTCATCAACGACCGAATAACCACAATAGAAACACTGAAGAGGGACCAGAACGAGCCGTCGCGGCTCGAGAGAAGGAATAGCAGGCATAGGAACGTAGGGAGGCATGAGGAGGAATGTAGGAAATGCAGGAAACACAAAAACTCTTCAATATGCACTATGGATTTCAATTTTTTCGCCCCACAATCTCCTCGATCCACCGCAGTTTATCATTGTATGCCAACACAAATCCCTGCTTCGCACCCTTCTCAAACATGTCGGCATCCTTGCGTGCCCGAATTCCCAACACAAATACATCCGCGTCTCGTACATGGCGATCATTCCAAAGACGAGCCTGTCGGGCAAACTCCTCGGCACCCTCTTGGCTCTTTACAAGCTGTGGCATAACGGCACGCAATCCCTCCCGCAGAGCGTCTGAGGAGAGATAGGGACGATGGGGTTTGCCTGGGCGAATCAACTGTACTTTCTTCTTATTGAATTCGTACATAAGCGACTCCACATAACTGTTGAGAATTGTGGCTTCATCCTCCCACAGCTTGAGAGGCTGAATGTTGTTGATGGCATTGAATGTGTCAATCAGGGCCGTTTCGGTTGCACAGTGTTTCTGGTACACCATAACCTCGAATTCTTCCGCGGCTGGCTGTAGGAAATACTGGCGGAGCACATGATACCGATGCTGCCCGTCAATAATGTAGGGTTGCTCGACGGACTTACCGGCTGCATCTTCTTCCTTGAGCACACCTACAAAGTAGTTGTGATCGAGGACTTTTGGGTTTTTTGCGGTATCACGGGTCAACTTCGCAACGTGATCTTGGTGTAGGTTGCGGTTGTTCTTCCAAACAGGGAAGGCAATTAGGGAACGGGCGGACATGAGGCGGACCTCAGTTCCGTCCTGGAGAGTATGGAGGAGTTTGGACATGTTGTAAGGAGAAGTACGAATCGATCACGCCGAATACACTTAGGAAAGGGCAGAATTTCAATTTTTTTCACTGATCGTGCTTCACTGATCGCGCTTGAATAAGAAGGTCATAAAGCCAAACGCAGGATCGCCTTTGCACACAGAATGTGTATTTATTCTTGAGGAACATCCATTCGTTCGAATACATACCTCATAACATTGCTTGTGTTTTTCAATCCATCGTATAGAATCTGTGTTAACAATCAAAGTGTCTGTTAGTTTCATCAGTTTCTGTTCAGCGTTCTGCATTTTACTGGATTTGACAATGCCTTACTAGTTTAAATTCATCTGGCGGCGGTATGTGTATAATGGATTGGCTTTCTGCCGCAATTGCCGCAGCTCTGAAGGAGAACAGAGGACTCGCTGTAGGAAAACTCGGGACGTGTGAGGCAGAAACACTATTTGTATATTATCATCGGTATCCGTATAATGAACATTTGCGTACAGCTATGACACGGAATGCGGGTGTATGGCCAGAATCTGCCTTGGATGGCTGGGCAAATTACATGGCTGCGAGTGTTCTTCCTGAAATGGATCATTTAGTTGCCTGGTACAATCCATCCCATGAACAAACTGCGTTCAAAGCGTATGCAAGAACGGCCAAAGTACATCAGGGATTGCAGTGGTTCAATCCCTGGGAAATTCCTTGGACGAAAGTGCTTCCTGCAGGAACTCGTGTAGCTGTTGTAAGTCCGTTTGCTGAATCTATATCCCTACAGATTCCCCATCTCAATTCCCTGTTTTCAAAAGAGTTGTGGAATGATCCTGTTATTCTTCCGATTCGTACAGGGTGTTCGCCGGCGTTGGATACGACCTCTGCAGCAGCGTGGCCGGCGGCCAGTTTGGCAGGAGGATGGCGTGTTGCAGTGGAGAGAATCGTAAGGGATGTGTTGGAATCTGGGGCACGTGTTGCTTTAGTGGGATGTGGGGCCCTTTCCTTGCCCATTGTGGCAGCCCTGAAACGCCGCGGTATTATTGCGATTCACCTGGGTGGTGCGATACAAGTTCTGTTTGGAATCCGAGGTCGCCGATGGATTGCCGACAAAGATATTGGACCTCTTATGAAATCTCCTCTTTGGCGGAATCCCCTGCCTACTGAAACACCCAAGAATGCCCGTGTAATCGAAGGAGGATGTTATTGGATGTAATGGGGTCAAAAAATTGAAACTTTCTTGCCTTCCAGAAAGCCTCTGTGTACACATATTCTTTCTCATGTCAAACGATTACTTCCGTACAGATACTGGTATCTTTCAGTGCAAGCACTGTGATAAGCAGTGTGCAAAGCAAAATACCATGTATTATCATGTGCAATCCAAACATTCACAGGAATGCAAATTCATATGTTCACATTGTCCCGATAAGAAGTTTATTCAAAAGAGTACCTATCTACAACATATGGCGGCTATGCATCCTGAGGATGCAAAAGAAGGAACAAAGAATCCCTATGTGGGAGTTTCGTTTACCTGTTCATATCCCGAATGTGAACATTCCGCAAAAACAAAAGCCAATATTTTGGTGCATTTTGCACGTACACATTGCAAAGACTGGATTCCAGCATTTGCAAAGGAGTGTAAGCATTGTAGTAAATCATT
>JACCDO010768990.1_pt1 | contig 12153 bp, 10 predicted proteins | sample 7446101 | NCBI WGS metagenome assembly JACCDO01 (sample SAMN15323440, study PRJNA562643) | freshwater metagenome | isolation source: river surface water | place: USA:Blue River Watershed | collected 2017-08-16 | reverse complement strand
GGGTAGGAGAGCTCAAAAAGCCATCCTGCTGAGGCTGCGGGATTGGGGCTCAGCCGCCAGATCCCGATGCCGATGCCCGTCAGCAGGGCGAGGATCACGACCACTACGATGGTTTTTTTTGACGACATGACTTCGTTATTCCTTGTGCAGACGGGCCTGCAGCTCTGACAGCTGGATGCCACCTTGGTTGCGCAGGCCTTGGGCTCTGGGCACGACGCGGATGGTGGTGGGCGTCCCCTCCCACTCAAATTGCAACGCCTCGACCTCACCCGGCCCAGCGGGGTTGGGAAGGCTGGTTGCCTCTGCTGATATCCCCCGGTTGAGCAGCCCAATGCCCAGGTCTTTGGCCGACTCATCAACACAGGCGAGTTGAATCCCGCTGTGGACCAGGGCCAAGTCCTCAGCCAGGGCACCCAGGAGCCAGGGATCGAATTCAGTGAGTTGAAGCATCAGTCGCTCGGCACTGGCTTGTCGATCCCGCAGGCGCTCAGCATGGGCCTCCGGTTCGTAAATCGCCAGGTGTTCGCGGATGGCCAGCTGGACCTGTTCATTTGTCGGCAGATCCTCCCGGGCGATTCGACCACCTCGGTACCCGGTCAGGCTGGCATAGGCCCGCTGTTTGGCTGACCAGAAGTCCAGGCCGTCCTCGACGATGGCTGCGGCGGCCTGAACAGCGATCTCTTCTTTTAGATCCGACATGGAGGGATTATGCCCGCTCGATACAATGCCGCATGCATATTCACATCGTCGGCATTTGCGGGACTTTTATGGGGGGGCTGGCCCAACTGGCCAAGGCCATGGGGCATCGGGTCACTGGCTGTGATGCCAACGTCTACCCCCCCATGAGCGACCAGTTGGTCGCCAGCGGCATTGAACTGATCCAAGGATTTGAGGCTGACCAGTTGGCCCTGCGGCCGGACCTGTGGGTGGTGGGCAATGTGGCCCGTCGTGGCCTGCCACTCATCGAGGCTATTTTGAACCAGCGCCTCCCAATGACGTCCGGCCCCGCTTTTCTGGCCGAGCACGTCATGGCCGGCCGGCCGGTTGCTGCGGTAGCGGGCACCCACGGCAAGACCACCACCAGTTCATTGCTCGCCTGGGTGTTGGATCAGGCGGGACTGGCGCCAGGCTTTCTCATCGGTGGCGTCCCCGAGGGTTTTGGTGTCTCCGCTCGAATGGGTCGACCAGACGGGGTCTTTGTGATCGAGGCCGATGAGTACGACACAGCCTTCTTCGACAAGCGATCGAAGTTTCTGCATTACCGTGCGCAGGTGGCCATTCTCAACAACCTCGAGTTTGACCATGCCGACATCTTTGCGGACTTGGCGGCCATTGAGACTCAGTTTCACCATTGGATTCGCACCCTCCCATCCGAGGGTTGTCTCGTGGTCAATGGCCAGAGTGAGGCTTTGCGTCGGGTCATTGGACGTGCGTGCTACACCCCGGTGACCTGGTTCAACGAGGACCAAGGGCTCCATGCCAGAGTGCCCAGCCAGTCGGTGAACTCAACCCCCGCCAAGCCGATGAGCCCTCAACAAAAGGCCTCTGCTGGCCGGGAGGCCTTTGACATCTACAAGGGGGACCGCCTTCTGGGCCAACTGCTGAGCCCCCTCTGGGGTGAGCACAACCGTGCCAATGCCTTGGCGGTATTGGGCGCGGCCATGGCGCTGGGTGTCCCGGCTGACCAGGCCATGGCAGCGATGGCCAGTTTTCCGGGGGTGAAGCGACGGATGCAGCTTCGTGGCGAGTTGGTCGGCATTCGCGTCTGGGATGACTTCGCCCATCACCCAACCGCCATTCAGACCACTCTCCAAGGCCTGGCTGGTCAATTGACCACTGGGCAGCGGATCTTGGCGGTCATTGAGCCGCGATCCAACACCATGAAGATGGGGGTGATGCGCGATCAACTACCTGGCAGTCTGAGTCAGGCGGATCTGGTCTTTGGCTACTCGGGCGGATTGGACTGGTCTTTGGAGCAGGCACTTGCCAGCCTTGGCTCACGAGCCTGCGTGCGGGAACGGTTGGATGATCTGATCACGGCCATTGTTGAGCAGGCCCGAGCTGGCGATCAGATTCTGGTCATGAGCAATGGTGGTTTTGGCGGTCTGCATGAGCGATTGCTCAGCCGATTGGCGGAGCGCTAGCGGCGATGTCTGGTGGGGTGTTTTTTGAAGAATCCGGCGGACTCAAGGCAGGCCTGGTCATCAGCAGCGCCGCCGGGGCCGATCAAGTCAGTCTGACAACAGGCCGACGCGTCAAGGTCAAGGCCAACCAAGTCTTGGTGAGATTTGAGGCCAAGGACGAGTCTCAGGTGGCGCAATTTCTCGAGCAGGCTCAACGGGTGGCCGATGAACTCGAACCGGATTTTTTATGGCAGTGCGCACCCAGCGATGTCTTCACGGCTGATGCCTTTGCACCAGAGGTCTTTGGCCAGCAGGTCTCCCCCAAGGAGTTGGTGGGGCTGATTCTCTCGCTGCACCAAGCGCCCATGTATTTTTATCGCAAGGGCAAGGGTCAGTTTAAATCCGCACCACCGGAGGCACTCCAAGCCGCCCTGGCCGGTGCGGCCAAGCGCGCGGCCATGGCCGAGCAGGAACAGGCCTTCACCCAGGCGCTGATGGAAGGCCAGTGCCCAGAGGAGATCGCCCGGCAGGCCATGAGCCTGTTGATCAAACCAGACAAGCAGTCGGTGGCCTTCAAGGCCTTGTCTGCTGCTGCACACCAATCCCAGGCAACGCCAGCGGCCTTGTTGATGCGGCTCGGTGTGGTGGAGTCGGCCTATACCTTGCACCTGAGTCGTTTTATGACGGAGTGTTTTCCCGGTGGGCGTGAGCATCCCCTGCAGGATGACGATCTCCATGCCCTGCGAGGGCGTTTGTTAGCACTGTCGCAGAGCCTGCCTCGGGCGCCGCTGGGGGCCTACTCCATTGATGACGAGGCAACGACGGAGGTCGATGATGCGTTCTCTTGCGAGGCCCTCGATCATGGTGGCTGGCGGGTCGGTATTCACATTGCGGCGCCCGGAGCACTGTTGGCGCCCGACGATCCCCTGGCGCAAATGGCCCGAGACCGGGCCTCCACCGTCTACTTTCCGGGCGACAAGATCACCATGCTGCCGGCCCAGGTCATTGCCCTGGCCTCTCTCGATGAATCCGATTGGCGACCGGCGGTCTCGCTTTACGTTGAGTTCGACGCCAAGGGCGATCGCTTGTCTCACGTCACAAGGTTCGAGATGGTGCAGATCAGCCGAAACATTCGCCATGGCGACTGGGAGGAGGACCTGTCGGTCGCTGTGGACCCATCGACCTCGCCCGAGGCCAGAGAGGCCGCCAGAGGTCAACTGCCATGGCCAGACCTGACCGTCTTGCATCAACTCGCCCTGTCCTGTCGTGCTCGAAGAGAGGCCGTTCGTGGCCGGCCGGAGCCGGCGGCTCGTCTGGACTACGGCATCCGTCTGCACTGGCAGGACCATCCTCGGGCGGCCGCACTGGCCCTGGCCGATGTTGACATCCAGACCCGTCAGCGCGGCTCTGCCCTGGATCTTTTGGTCTCCGAGTTCATGATCCTGACCAACGTGACCTGGGGGGAGACCCTGGCCCTCGGGCAGCTGCCAGGCGTCTACCGCTGCCAGTCGATGGGCCGCGTTCGGATGCAGACGACACCCGGTCCCCACCAAGGTTTGGGGGTTTCTCATTACGCCTGGTCAACGTCACCCTTGCGGCGCTATTCAGACCTGGTAAACCAGTGGCAATTGTTGAGCATCCTGGGTCATGGCCGGCCAGCCTTCAAAGGCGGGGATGCCAACCTATTTGCCGATGTGGCCCACTTTGATGCGGTCTACGACCGGTATGCAGAGTTTCAGTCCAGCATGGAGCGGTACTGGACGGGTCGGTGGTTTGGGCAGCAGCTGGGGCTCTCCGGCGAGGCCTGGCAGACGGCTCAGGTGAGCCCAGCCAACACCATGTTGGCGGTTGCCACTCGGACCGAGTCTGTGGTGCGATTGAGGGCAGCCCCTGCCGTGCTCAGGCTTGCACTGACCAGCCTGCCGGCGGGAACAGAACTCGAGGTGGCGGTCACCGGTTTTGATCCGCTCGACATCTCACTTCAAGGCAAGGTGATTCGGATCATGCAGACGGATTCAGTGGGTCGTTATGCAGTGCTGGGCGATCCGATTGCTCACAGCAAGTCCCCTTTTATTCACCAAGCCTTCGCAGAGCAGACCGGCCTGGCCATGGATTATCAGGCGATTCGGGTCCCGCCCGAAGACTTGTCTCAGTGTCTGGGGCGGCTGCATGAGCAGGGCTACGCCGGTCTCAATCTAACGGTGCCGCACAAGCACCTGGCCTATGACTTGGCTTTATCACAGCGATGGCCCATGTCGACGCTGGCCAGTCAGGCCGGCGCGGTCAACACCTTGATTCGCACCGATCAGGGCTGGCAGGCAGACAACACCGATGGCCTTGGCCTACTGACCGATATGCTGCGCAGCCTTGGGCAGAGCGACCTGTCTGGGCTAAGGCTTTTGATGATCGGCGCCGGAGGGGCGGCCGCTGGTGTGCTGGGCCCATTGGCGGCGGCAGGCTTGCAGACGGTCACGGTGGTGAACCGCACCGTCAACAAGGCCCAGGCGCTGGTTGATCGTTTCTCGGTTGCTTATCCTGGGGTTTCTTGGCAGGCCGATGGTCTGCAGAGCTTGGCCCCCGGGGCCCCTCGTTGCGATCAGGTTTTTGATCTGGTGGTCAATGCCAGCAGTGCCAGTCTGCAGGGGCAGACGCTCGAGATCGGCCCCGGGATCTTTGGTCAGGTACGACTGGTCGTTGACATGATGTATGGCGCCCAGCCCACTGCCTTCATGCAGCAAGCCAGCCACGCAGGGGCCCAACTGGTGACAGATGGCCTTGGCATGCTGGTCGAGCAGGCGGCCGAGGCTTTTGAACGCTGGCAGGGTCAGCGACCAGAGACGCTGTCGGTATTGCTGGCTTGTCGTCAGGACCTGATCGCGGCGGCCGCTGGGTTAGAGTAAGACCATGACCGAGACCGCCGTGACCGTTGATTCTGCACTGACACCCGTGATGCGGGATGCCGAGGCGGGTCAACGGGCCCTCGAGGAGATTCAGGAGCTTCTCCACCGGTTTGAGGTCGAGTCCGACCTGGTCTCTCGCGAGCAGGTTGCGGGCGATGAGAGCCGAAAAGCCTTGGTCGAACAATTGGTCTTGAAGCAGCAGACGGCGGTCCTCTTGCCCAAGGTCCAGGGGTTGCATGTGGCAGACATCGCCTACGTGCTAGAGGGGTTGCCTCGCCATCAACGTGAACTCATCTGGCCCTTGGTGCCCGATGGCTTGCGGGGCGAGGTCATGCTGGAACTGGCCGAGCCGGTTCGAGAGCCGCTCATTGAATCCATGACCCGCGAGGCCTTGCTTCGAATGGCACAGGCACTGGATCCAGATGACTTGGCTGCCTTGGCCGACGAACTGCCATTTGATGTGGTCGAGCGTGTTCGTCAGGGTCTGTCGGTGGAGGAGCGGGAGCAGCTTCGGGCGGCCATGTCCTACCCGGAAAACAGCGTTGGTGCCCGAATGGACTTTGACATGATCACCATTCGCGACGATGTCACGCTGGAGGTTGTGCTGCGTTATCTGCGTCGATTCGACGAGCTGCCCGATCACACCGACCAAGTCTTTGTCGTCGACCGAAAAGAGGGCCTGCTGGGATCTCTGCCCATCGGCCAGCTGTTGGTCAATGAGCCCGAGACCGCAGTGGCCGACGTCATGCGACGCGACCTGGTATCGCTCAAACCACTGGATGAGGCCATTGATGCTGCCCAGGCTTTCCAGCGCTACGACTTGGTCTCCGCGCCTGTGATTGATGAGTCTGGTCGGCTGATTGGTCGTCTCACCGTTTCCGAGGCCGTCGACGTCATTCAAGAAGAGAGCGATTCCGATGTCTTGGCCCAGGCCGGTCTTCGTGAGGAAGAGGATTTGTTTGCCTCGGTCTGGGATTCAGCCCGTAACCGTTGGCTCTGGCTCGCATTGAACCTCTGCACCGCTTTCTTTGCCTCTCGGGTGATCGGCGCCTTTGAGGGCACCATCGAAAAAGTGGTGGCGTTGGCCGCTCTTATGCCGATTGTGGCTGGCCTGGCCGGTAATTCCGGCAACCAGACCATGACCCTGTTCATTCGCTCGCTGGCCTTGGGTCAGATGAACGCCAGCAACGTGCAGCGACTCTTTCAGAAGGAACTTGCGATTGCCCTACTCAATGGCCTGGTCTGGGGCTGCATTGCGGGGGCCTTTGCTTGGTGGCTCTACTCAGACACCTCGCAGGGCTTCTTGTTGGGCGCCACCATGATGTTGGCGATCGTGCTCAACCTGCTGATCGGAGCCTTGATTGGCATTGTGGTGCCCTTGATTCTGGAAAAACTGGGCCGGGACCCTGCCATGGGTTCGTCGGTCTTGTTGACCTTCAGCACCGACTCGATGGGCTTTTTTATCTTCCTAGGGCTGGCAACGCTGTTTTTCTAGCCCTCGGCCTGCCAATGGCCTGAACGGCCCCCTGCTTTTTCGAGCAGCCGAACCGATTCGATCACCATGCCTCGGTCGATGGCCTTGACCATGTCATAGACCGTGAGCAGGCCGACACTGACCGCAGTCAGTGCTTCCATCTCTACGCCAGTCTTGCCAGTCAAGCCAACCGTTGCTGTGCACGAGACAGCCTGATCCTCTGGGTGACAGGCGAGATCAACGCTCACCTTGGTCAGCATCAACGGATGACACAAGGGGATGAGGTCGCTGGTCTTCTTGGCTGCAGTGATGGCGGCAATCCGGGCAATGGCCAGCACGTCGCCTTTCTTGGCCTGACCGGCCGCGATCACCTGAAGGGTCTCGGGTTTCATGCGAATTCGGCCAGTCGCCGTGGCGACTCGTTCCGTGTCAGACTTATCAGAGACATCGACCATATGGGCATGGCCCTGGTCATTGAAATGCGTCAACGAATTCATATGCCCATGATAACGAGGATTTGCTTGGCCGCCTGGCTGGGATTGGCCCCGTTGGCGGTCCCCATTGCAGGCCATGCCCAGACTGGCCTGCCAGCGCTTGGTGAGGCGTCTGTGGACGAGCTCTCCTTAGCAGCCGAGCGTCGCCTGGGGCAGGCTGTTTTTCACGAACTGGTGAGAGCTGGTGCGGTCTTCGACGACCCGGAGTTACAGGATTATCTGCAGGCGCAGGCCTGGCGGCTGCTGCGCGTGGCGGTCTCTCAGGGCAGTCTGACGGATCGTCTTGGGGGCAGTGCCTCTGCCCTCTCAGCCCAGGAATTTTATTTTTTCCCCGTGCGCGACAACAGCATCAACGCCTTTGCCTTGCCTGGGGGATGGGTCGGCGTTCACACGGGATTGGTCACCGCCGCTCAGACGGAATCAGAGTTGATGTCGGTCCTGGCCCATGAGATTGGTCATGTCACCCAACGCCACATTGCGCGCATGTTTGGTGAGCAGAGACAGGCATCGGCCTGGATGATTGCTGCAGCCGTCTTGGCGGCAGCGGCCGCTAGTCAGAGCGCCGATGCAGCGGCCGGGGTTTTGTCACTCGGTCAGACGGTGGCCGTTCGTCAGCAACTCGCCTTTTCCCAGAATGCTGAGCGAGAGGCGGACCGTGTGGGATTTTCCATGCTGACTGGTGCGGGATTTGATGGTCGAGGCATGGTGGGGCTCTTTGAGAAGCTCATGCAGGCTGGTCGGTTCTACGAGTCGAGCCAGGCCCCAACGTGGCTGCGCACCCATCCTCTGACCAGCGAGCGCGTGGCCGACATGCGGGGACGGCTTGGTCTGATGGGACCAGCCCATCAGCAGGCCACCGTCCAAGACAGTGTGGAATTCGCCTGGATCCGGTCGCGTTTGATGGCACAGGCGGATCAGTCGGTGGATGGGCTCAACCGAATGCTCGGTCTGATGCGCGAGGAACTTAAAGGCGCGTCGCCAGCCAAGGCCGCCGCATTGCATTACGGCATGGCCTGGGCTCACTTGTCCCGACGTGATCCACTCTCGGCGGCCGATGCAGCCAGACAGGCTCGCCAACAGGCCCTGACTGCTGGTCAGTTGCAATGGGTCGAGGCCTTGCTGATTCATCTAGACCAGGCGGCTGCCTGGTCCCAGAAAGACCATCGGCGGGTCATCTCGCTTGGTCAAGACTTACAGGATCGACATGGACGGTCTGTCTCCCTGCGGGCCGGTCTTCGCCTTGCAGCCCGGGCGGGCCTGGAGTCGGGGCAGCCTGACGATCTACCAGCATCTCTGCAGAGACTTCAACTGGTCGTCGACCGATGGCCAAGCGATGCAGAGGCCTGGCGTCTGTTGGCCGTGACCAACGCGCAGTTGAATCGACGAGCGGCCGCCCATGCGGCCAGTGCCGAGCAATACGCCCTGTCGGGTGGTTGGCAGGCGGCCATCGAGCAGATGGAGATGGCCAGGCGCGCTGGTGATGCCGACTTTGTCATGCTCTCCAAAATCGATGCCAGGCTCTCGGTCCTGAGACGGCGCCTCCAAGAGGCCAAGGTGAACCCGCTGCCTTAACCCCCGAGCCTGACCTTTGGGTCGAGGCCGCCGACCGGATCCTGATCGGACCAAGCCTAGCGAAAGACGATGGTCTTGCTGCCGTTGAGCAGAATGCGGCGCTCGGCATGCCAGAGCACGGCGCGGGCCAAGACGCGCGACTCAATGTCACCACCGATCCGGGCCAGCTCTGTTGCGTTGAGCGTGTGATCCACGCGCTCGATGTCCTGTTCGATGATGGGCCCTTCGTCCAGATCCGTGGTGACGTAATGCGATGTGGCGCCAATGATTTTGACGCCTCGGGCGTAGGCTTGTGCGTAGGGCTTGGCACCCTTGAAGCTGGGCAGGAATGAGTGGTGAATGTTGATGGCTCGACCCGACCAGGCTGCACAGAGTTCGGGTGACAGAATTTGCATGTACCGAGCCAGCACCACCAGATCCACCTGGGAGGCTTTTGCCAGTTCACGCAGAGCAGACTCTTGTTCGGACTTGTTGTTGGGTGTGACCGGTAGGTGATGAAAGGCAATGCCGTGGTGCTCAACCAGGCTCTTGAAGTCTGTATGGTTCGAGGCCACGCCCACAATCTCAATGGGCAGAGCGCCGTTGGCCGTTCGAAAGAGCAGGTCGTTGAGACACTGACCGTGCCGTGAGACCAGGATCAAGGTCTTGGCCTTCTTCTGCGCATGGCTGATGGACCATTGCATGGCCAGGGGCTGGGCCACGCTCTGGAATCGGTCGGAGAGGCTTTGGGCCGATGCCGCCGTCGGTGCGTCGAAGTGCACACGCATGAAAAAGAGGCCGGTCTCGTCGTCACCAAACTGTGCGGAGTCCAGGATGTTGCACTGATGGGCAAACAGAAACTCCGATACGCGAAAGACCACGCCCTTGGCATCGGGACAGGAGAGGGTCAGGATGAAATCGTGATGATCAATGGGCATGGCGCAAGTCTAACTGGTCTGGCCACCAGCCTTTGGCTCGCGCGGCCGCGATGATCCGCTCGGGCCCGAGCTCCTGGAGGCAGGCGGTTGTGCCCAGCCGACACCGACGGTCATAACAAGGGCGACAGGGCAGCGGGAGAGACAGGGCTTCCCAGTTCAGGCCAAAGGCTGGTGTTCTAGCTTCGCTGGTCGATCCATAGAGGCCCAGGCAGGGCCGACCCAAGGCGGCGGCAATGTGCATCAGGCCAGAGTCGTTTGAGACCACCAGGCTGCTGCTCGCCAATTCGGTCATGGCCTGAGCCAGACTGGTCTGGCCAGCCAGCATTCGACAGCCATCGGAGTCTTGGTCGGCCTCGGCCCGCAGGGCCAAGGCAATCGACTCGCCGATGCCCTGGTCTTTGGAGCCGCCCAGCACCACCACCTGTCCTCCGGCTGCTCGCCACTGCCGAGCCAGCGTTGCGTAGTGGATGGCGGGCCACTGTTTGGCTGGACCAAACTCAGCGCCGGGGCAGAGGGCGAGTTGAGGCCGGGTAGGCGGCTGCTTGGTCGGTCTGGCTATGAGCAAGGGCACTGGATTGAGCCGAAGTGGGTGGACTGTCTTTGGATCATCAGCCAGGGCCTCATAGAGCGCAGGCTGGCTCAACTCAGGCTGACCCGACGATGCATTCGGACGCCGAATGTCGTTGAGAAGACCGTAGCGCCACTCGCCGACCAGGCCGGTTCTCTGGGGGATGTTGGCAAACCAAGGCAGCAAGGCCGATTTCCAACTATTGGGGCAGACGATGGCCTGTTCGTAGCCTGCATCCATCAGGGCTCGTGCCTGGCGCCTGCGTTCCAACCATTGAAGACGGCCGCGCTGAAACGACATTGGCATGACGCGACGAACGAAGGGCATGCCGTGGAACAAGTCAGCCAGATGGGGCAGACAGACCACATCCAGCGGCCCAGACTCTGCCAGGCTCGCCATCATGGGCGAAGCCATCACGGCATCGCCCACCCACTGTGGGGCAATGACCAGTCTGGTCTTAGTGGCCGTGGCTGACGGCCCTGGCCTCATCACTGAGCTGATAGTGGGTGCCGCAGTAAGGGCAGACGGCCTGCCCCGAGGTCAGGTCCAGCCTCACCTTGGGGTGGCTGCTCCACAGTGGCATACCCGGGTTGGGACAGTAAGCAGGCAACTGGTCTGCCTGCAACACAACGGTCTCTTGGGAATCGGTCTTCGTCACGATGGGTTCTCCAAGCCGGCAGGCCTATTCGGGGGGTTAGAGCGTGGCCAGCCAGTGGCTGTAGGCGGGGGCCTTGCCAGCCACTACATCAAAGAACAGGTCTTGAATTTTCTTGGTGATCGGACCACGACCACCGTTGCCGATGACGCGGTCATCGAGCTCTCGAATGGGGGTGATCTCTGCAGCCGTACCCGTAAAGAAGGCCTCGTCCGCGCAGTAGATCTCGTCACGGGTGATGCGCTTCTCGACGACCTCGATGCCCAGGTCTTTGGCCATGGTCAGCACGGCATCACGCGTGATGCCATCGAGGCACGAGGCCAGATCGGGTGTGAAGAGTTTGCCTTTTCGGATAACAAACAAATTCTCGCCAGAACCCTCCGAGGCATAGCCGTCGGTGTCGAGCAGCAGGGCTTCGTCGTAGCCCATGGCGGCGACTTCCTGGTGGGCCAGGATGGAATTGATGTAGTAGCCACAGGCCTTGGCTCGAACCAGAGAGACATTGACGTGATGACGGCTAAACGACGAGGTCTTAACGCGAATGCCTTTGTTCAGGCCGTCTTCGCCCAGGTAGGCACCCCATGGCCATGCAGCGATCGCCACGTGAATGGTGTTGGTACTCGCCGCAATTCCAAGTTTTTCGGAGCCAATCCAGGCGATCGGACGGATGTAGCAGGACTTCAGGTGGTTGCGACGAACCACCTCTTTGGTGGCCTCGGCCAGCGTGGCGGCGTCAAAGCCCACCTTCATCTGGAAAATTTTGGCCGAGTTCAGAAAACGCTGGGTGTGCTCGGCCAACCGAAAGATGGCGCTGCCAGTGGAAGTCTCATAGGCTCGGATGCCCTCGAAGACGCCCATGCCGTAATGAAGGGTGTGGGTGAGCACATGGATCTGCGCATCCCGCCAGGCCACAAACTCGCCATCCATCCAAATCCAGCCATCCCGATCGGACATCGACATCTTGTTCTCCAAAGCAAACGAAAAGGTAATCTTCACATTCTATCGAAGCCAGCCCAGGACTAAATTTGCGCAAACCCTTTGATCTCTTGGCCGCTCTGAGTCACCCGAGCGCCAAAATGGCCTTTACTGACTTGGCACCTGGCATGCTGGCCATGGCGGCCTGGGGCTGCGTGACGGGGGTGGCCATGGTCGAGTCAGGCCTGAGCGCCTGGCAGGCTGTGGGCATGACCTTTATCGTCTTTGCCGGTACGGCCCAGTTGGCGTCCCTGCCGCTCATCGCGATGGCAGCCCCGTTCTGGCTGATCTGGCTCAGTGCCTTGGTGATCAATCTCCGGTTCGTCATCTACGCGCTGGGACAGCGAGACTGGATGGCCAGGCTCTCGGCCGGCCGTCGCTTTCTGCACGGTGCCTTCACCACGGATATCGTAGCGGCCAGCGTCAACCGACGACTCGCCTCGCCCCCAGACGGCTTTGACCCCATCGCCTATTT
>JACCDO010923720.1_pt1 | contig 12154 bp, 7 predicted proteins | sample 7446101 | NCBI WGS metagenome assembly JACCDO01 (sample SAMN15323440, study PRJNA562643) | freshwater metagenome | isolation source: river surface water | place: USA:Blue River Watershed | collected 2017-08-16 | reverse complement strand
TTAAAATTAGAGAAACTCAATAAAGCATGTTGCATAGAAGTCTTATTGAGTTTACTGCCTTCAAAACTAGTGCCAACGATGGAACTTTGATCCAAATTGCCTTCCAAGATGCTGGATTTGAGCCAAAGCATATTTTCCAAAACAGCATCTTTGGCAGAGATTTTATTGAGAGAAATATTTTCACCATGGGAACCACTAAAATCGCCTTGATCCAAAGTGGCTTGGTCTAGATTTGTCCCATCTAGTACCACACGATGTGCCTTCACTTCATTGAGTTTTGCACCTTCTAGATTTGCTTGACTTAAATTTGCATCTGTTAAGACTGCTCTGGCAATATTTGCGTTTTTAAGATTACTGCCCTTTAAACTCGCACCTTCCAAATAGGTTTCATATAAAATCGCCCCTTGCATCATGCTTTGATCAAGACGACAGTAACCCATTTCAGCTCTAAAGAGTTGGGCATAAGATAAGTCCATCCCACTGAAGTCCAAGAGTCCAAGCTTACCTTCTGACAATTTCACATAACTGAGATTTAACGCTTTGATTTGTGCGTTTTTCATCTTTACTTTGTTGAGAAGAGAACCCTTGAAATTCAAATTTTCCAGTTGAGCATCTTCTAGATTTGCTTCTGTAAAATTACATTCTTCTAAGCTTAAATTCAATAAAACAGCTTTACTCAGTTGGCTTTGATTGAAATTACTCTTTTGTAGTTGCAAATCAACCATCAATGATTGACTCAAATCGCTTTGGCTGAAATCTGATTTGGAAAAATCGCTTTTTTCAAGATTGGCTTCATTGAGATTGGCTTTATGGAAACTGGCATTTTGAAATTTGGCATTTTGGAATTTGGCATTCTTCAAATTCGCATGATTAAAATTGCTATGGTTCGCTTCTACCCCTTCAAAATCAATCCCTTCAAAATCCACATTACTGAAATCTAGACCTGAGAGTTTGGCATTTTTTAACTTCCAACCCCTGATCAAAGCGCCTTTGATATTGACTGAATCTAAATCAGCCCCTTCCAAACATAAACCGCTTAAATCGGCATCGCTTAAATCTGCACCAAGCAATGAAGCTTCACTAATATTCGCTTGATTCCATCGGCTCTTCTTTGCCAGAATTCGATCTAGATTTGCATGCATCAACAATGCACTACTGAGATCACAACCATTTAAAATCGCTTGATTTAAGTTGGCATGTTGTAGATTTGCTTGATTCAAATGTATATTTTGGAAACTCGCTTGTTGTAGTTCAGCATGTTCAAAATTCACACCACTTAAATCCATATCTTGCCAAATCGATTGTCTTAGTCTTGCATGGCTCAAAGATACATCTTGAAAAGATGCACTCTCAAACAAAGTGTTTTCCATAGCAGCTTGTTCAAAAACAGCACCATTGAATTGAGTTTGAATAAATTGACTACCACTTAAATCAGCTGTATTGAACCGAGCCCCTTGGAATTGATTTTGCTTAAAAAATCCTAGAGATAAACGCGCTTGTTGGAAGTTTGCTCCTTGCCATGATGTACCTTGGGCTGATGCATTTTCTAAAACAGCTTGGGTAAAATCAGATTTATCCAAATAAGCACCATCAAATACACATTTCACCAAATCTGCTTGAATGAAAGAAGTTTGAAGGAGTTGCGCATTCTCTAGGTTTGATGATCTTAACTTGGCTTTCTTTAGATTTGCTTGATTTAAATTCGCACCTTTGAGTGAAGAATTTTGTAATTTGGCTTCTTCTAAGTCACAGTGTTCCAAAAGCACACCATCTAAAATCAATCCTTCTAAATTCGCTTGAACCAAACTCGCACCAGTGAGTTTTAATCCAGTGAGTTTAGATTGAGTGAGATCAACTTTATCTAGTTTTGCTCTACTCAAATTCGCATGTTCTAGATTCACACCCCGCATAAACGCTTCAGTAGCGATAAAATCAAGGGCTTGAACTTTAGAGAAATCACTAAAACTCAAATCAGATTCTATTGCTGTGGCTTGGTTTAAATAAGCCCCTTCTAATTTTGCTTGTTTGAGTTGAGCACCATTGAGATTAACACCTTCAAGATTGGCTTTACTGAGATCTACTTCAGAGAGATCTGCATCTTGTAGATCAGCAAATTGTAATCGAGCTTGACTTAAATCAGCGGATTTAAAACAAGCATCTTTGGCACTGATTGATTTTAAAATCGCTTGAGAAAGTTTACACTGTAAGAGATTCGCATGGTTTAAATTTGCCCCTTCTAAATCTGCTTCTTCCAAGTTGGCATTTTGTAGATCACAGTGACTTAAATTTGCCCCTTTGAGAGAGAGTTTACTGAGATTTAAACGAGAGAGCTTTTGATGGCTGAGATTCGCACCATTTAAACTGATTTGACTCCAATCTAAACCATCGATTAAAGCACCTACTAGATGAGCATTATCAAATAAAGCACCTTGTATTTGTGCAGCCCTTAAATCACATTCAAAAAGATTCGCATCTCTTAGGTCAGCCCCTCTTAAATCAGCACCACTCAATTTTGCACCACTTAAATCAGCCCCTCTGAGATTAGCACCTTTTAAGTTGAGTTCTTGCATTTGACAAGATTTAAGATTAGCTTCTTGAAGTTGGGCTCCGCTGAGATTTGAACCTTGTAATACGGCATTTTCTAGATCTATGCCTTGTAGATTCAAATTAGACAAATTGATGTTTTGCGCAATGGCTGATTTCAGCAATGCTTTCTTTAGGCTAATGCCCTTGACTTGTGCCCCATCTAAACATACACCTTCTAAATTCGCTTCATCCAAAACAGCATTTTCTAGATTCACCCCTCTCAAAGAAGCATCTTTGAGATTGCATTGAATCAATTGTGCATTGCTTAAATCCACATCTTGTAATTGCGCTTGAGAGAAGTCAGATGCTCTTAATTTGGCATTTTTTAAACTGGCTTTGCGTAGATTTGCCTTGATCAATTTGGCATTTTCAAGTTGTACATCATTCAAAGAGCATTCGCTTAAATCAGCATAGCTTAGATTTGCAGCGTTTAATTCAAAACCATTGAGTTGTTGTCCACTTAAATTGCTATAAGAAAGATTACTATGATTGAGTTTGGTATTTTCGAGTTGAGTATACCTTAAATCCAGTCCTTGTAAGTTTGCAGATTCTAATCTTGTATGATTGAATTTCGCATTCATCAACATAGAACCTTGTAATTTCGCTTCTCTCAAATCAGCAAAACTAAAATCACATTCTTTCAAATCCGCATTTTGCAATTCAGCTTTTCTCAGGTTTGATTGTGTGAAATTTGCCCTAGAAATAATAGCACCATTGAGATTTGCATCTTCTAAATCCGCTTTTTCAAACTGTCCACCAGCCAAATCCGCATTTTCTAAGTTCACACCTCTTAATCTCACGCCATCGAATTTAACTTCTGGTAATCTTGCACCTTTGAGTGATGAACGTGTGAGGTCTACCCCTTCTAGTTGGGCACCTCTAAAATCAACATGATTGAGTTGAGCGCCTTCAAGTCTGATTTTAAGAAGCTTTGCACCTTCGAGTTGAGCGCCTTCAAGTTGGGTATTGGTTAAATCCGCCCCTTCCATTTGTGCTCTCTCTAATCTTGCATTGCTTAAATTCGCCCCTTCCAAATCTGCATAGCTTAAATCAGCTTCAAGTAAGTTTGCATCGCTTAAATTTGCTCTTTGCAACAAAGCTCCTCTGAATTTAGCACCCCAAAGTTTAGCATAACTCAAATCCACTTCTCTTAAATCTACCCCACTAAAATCAGCTTGACTCAACATGGCACCACGCAAATTTGCACCCCTGAGAGATTTCTCTTTGGACCATTGTCTTTGTCTTTCAACAGCTTCTTTCAATTCTTGGAAATTGGTAGGTAGTTGTATTCTTTCGCTTTCCGCTTGTAATCTAACAGGTCTGCTATAAATCTCAAAATACACCATAGATGCTTGAACAGGAAAGGGAATACCTTTGACTTCTATTTCCAAATCACCCCATTCATCCAAAAATCCAGTGATCAATCTTTTACCCAAGAGGTATATTGCCACTTCAAGTGTGCCTTCTTCTTCCAAAGTCGCATGAATGGCAAGTTTAGCCCACCAACCTGTAGATTCAGCGTGTACTGCTTTTTCCTGTATCTCTATGGGTAAAACCTTTTCGATTTCAGGACTTACGATTTCTTCAGGCAATGCAGTAAAGAGAGATTCACTTGATTGTTGACTTACCCCTGAATGATCTTGTATGGTGGTAATGGCTTTGGTTACTGGTGTTGAAGAGGGCTGATTATGTGTTCCAAACGCTAAAATATGAACCTTTAAATCCCTAGCTTTTTGACAAAACTGCTTCACAACAGGTCTTGATTGATTCACTGCTTGAGAACTCTCAATGGATGACATTGGGTTGGCAGGAAGATCTTGACTCATGGCAGGCTCCTAATGTTAATCTATTTTTATTTGAGTATTTAATTGTGGCGGTATTATAAATGCATTTTAAAGAAAAAACATCAAAAATTTAAAAACAAGCTATTTAGAAGCATTTTTAAGCAAGGATCAAAGATTCAATGACTGATTTACCCCTATACCAAGTGAAACTAGAGAAAGTATTAAGGGAAGGCAATACAACCCTTTATTTGCAAAATGATCCCATTCGTTTTCCCAAGAAATACAATCAAAATATCGCTTCCCAAGAAATCATTGCCTTCATTAGCGCTTTACTCGCTTATGGTAGGGTGAAAGCCATCGGTGAAGCCATAGAAAACATACTTTCCCGTTTTGAATATGAAAAGATTGCTGATCTTCTTTGCCATGAAAGTATGGATCAAATCCAAAAAAGATGCCATGGATTTGTGTACCGATTTACCACTGAACAAGATATCTTTAAACTCTTAGTGGGTTTATCTTCTCTTCTTAAAGAATTTAATCATTTGGGGCAAGCCATTCAAATTTGGCATGAACAAAAACACATCCATGATGCTGAAAATTTTTTACCCCTACTTTCTCAATTTAGAGCCGAAATCTTAAAGAGAAGTGAAAGTATCAAAGGTGGTCCAGGGTTCAATCATCTTTTGAGCGATACAAGCAAGAAGAGTTGTTGCAAGAGATGGCACATGTTTTTGAGATGGATGGTACGAAAAGATGAAATCGATTTGGGATGTTGGCATTTTCTAGGCAAACATAAATTATTAATCCCTGTAGATACGCATGTACATCGATTAAGTTTATCTCTAGGACTCACCCAAAGAAAAAATGCGGATCTTCAATGTGCCAAAGAAATCACATTAAATCTAGCAAAGATCGCACCACATGACCCAGTAAAATATGATTTTGCCCTTGCTCATCTAGGGATTAGCGATAAAATCATCAGCATCGATCAAGATGAATGATCTATGGGAAATCCAAACCATAACGATTGACTTGTACAGCACTCAAGTCCACTGCATGATATTTTTGCAAAGCATCTAATGCTTGATCTAGTGCTGCTGGTGGTGGACGATAATGCCCACTTTGATTATTGATTAAGAGCAGTTGTCCTTGATAAATTACCATTTCCCCAGCACAAGCGACAGCTTGACCTGCTAAGAATGATGAATGGTGGAATTCATTTTTTTTGGATTCAAAAGCGATATAAAAATTTCCTTCTTGGTCCATCACATAAATCGCATACCCAAATTTCTTAGCATCTACAGGTGCTGGTGGTGGCGAAGAAATCTTGATTTTTTCGGGCTGAGGTATGGGATAATTGATATTCAGCAATTGCTTCCTTTGATCATACAAACGCCCATCTTTAAACTGAACCCGATAAAAGAGCTGATCTTTTCCATAAAAATAATGCACACCATTCTCTTCTTCACCACGATATGAGGGTTGTAATCTCAAGGTTTTATATGAAGGGGTAGATGTAGTGGTCGTTGCGATTACCGTTTGAGGATTTGCTTTTTTGACCTTATTTTTTTCTTGGGCTTGTGCGACATTTAAGGCAATACACAAGAACAAAAAGACTTTGAGAATAGACAAGAGTATTCCTTTGGTAAAATGGCTAATAATGAAAAATAGTAGATAAAAAGATGAAAGAAAATAGAAAAATGTGAAAGTATCTAGAAAAAAAATGAATATTGCCTTAAAATCAAAGTTATGCGTTTTGATTTTTCACCTTTTTTATATTCAAGCCTTTAGGGGAGCTGTTTTATGTACCAAACGAAGCGTTTATTTCATTATTTTATCGTTGGCTGTTTTTTGATGTTCACTTCTATGACAACCACTTCTTGTGGTGCTCAACAAAAACTAGCCAAAAAAGCTGGTATGCGTTCTAACACTGTGAGAATTGCTAAACTAGGAAGCGACTACAAGAAATTAGAGAATACAGAATATGATTTTTTCAACCCCAAGAAGAACATTGTCAAACTCACCAAGAGAAAAAAACCCATTGGTATTAAATACAATACCTTCAAAGTAAGTTCTTTGGATAGTGTCATTACTCAAAGCAATATCCTATATGCGCAATATAAATTTGCAGATATCATCGCAAATCAATTTGCAGAGGGTTTAGATGTTTTGACCACAAATAAGCTTTTTGATGTACAATACGATGATTTAAGAAATGCTGCTAGAACCAAAGACCCAGAAAAAATCAGACAAATTAAAAAGATTAAAAACCTATACCACAGTGTAGGTTTAATCAAATCAAGCACCAAATCTCTTGTAGATTCATCGATGAAACTCAAAGATGACTGCATGAAAATCCAACAAAATATCAAAAAAGACTTCGTCAAAGATCCAATTAAGGCTGTGATGCTCCCACAAATGCTTGAAGAATTAAAATCAAGTATTTCTAAACTTGCAGATGTGATTCAAGGCACCCCAAGCATAGTAGGGAAAATCTCTAAAATCAGACAACTCGGTGACTTAGATAAACAATATGATAGGCTTAAGGATTTATTCTAGGCGGATTTTTTAATACTTCTTCAATCACTTCTAAATATTCAATTTCCCCAATTAAAGGCTGATGATCATTTCTCCATAATCTAGGACTCACTGCCCAATCACGATATTTTGCTTGCGTTTTGGGTTTAAATTGAAATGCTTCTAGTAGAGCAATTGCATCCGATGCTTTTTTTTCTTGCCATAATGCAAAAGACAAATGGGTCCCCCACCATGCAAGAATCGAACGATTTGTAGGGTCTAGTAAAACCCTTGGATCTTGTTTTTCCCAAGATTGAAAATCAAAAGATTTGGGTAAAACTTGACAATTCGCTTGAACAAGCCACCCATCTAAACAAGCGTTGATCCCCAAAGAATAAGCGAGTTCTAAACTTTCAAGGTATACAGGATGAGGATTGGCTTGTAGTAAACCATAAAGCCTTGAAACTGCAGTGGGATATGTTTTAATGTCTATGGGTCTTAACTCTGGATGGGTTTGATATAAATCACGCCAAAACCAAGAACTATTGAGATAGCCCATGGCGATGATTTTCACATCTGTTCTCTTTTTTTGTACTCTTTGGGCATAGAGAAGATTAAATAAAACATGATCAGCTGCAACAATCACAATCGCTTGTTGGGGCAAATCATTTAAAATCGCATCATTGATCTCTTGAGCCAAATGATCTCTTGATCGATTGAATTTCAGTGCTACCCCATCAAACATACCGATGCCACCGCTGAATAGGGAAATGAAAACCAAGAGATACACAATGCTTTTTTGAAGAATCATTGAGATTTGCTGTGAATATAACCATTGTATGGCATTGGCAATCCCCAAACTGAGAAGCATCATATTGATCAAGAGATAACCTTGAAAATCGGGAATTTCTGGGTCATATCTTTGATATAAAAGAGGAAAAATCCCACAACTGATCAATGCAATCACTTGTAATTGCCATAATCGCTTTGATAACAAAGACCCAAGTAAACCGATCACCACAATAATCAATAGTTTGCTTTCCATCCAATATTTGATCAGTGTCCAAAGATTAGAAGGTAAAGCAGAGAAATGATTTAAACCATTATTGCCATAGTCTGCCCCAGTCAAGAAGACAAGATAATCCCCAAAATCATTAAAATTCCCCCAGATCCAAGGATTTGCTAGATTTTGTTGGTCTTGTTTTAGGGTGAAGAGAAAATAGAGATAAGGTGTAAGTCCAAGTAATGCGCAAAGAAAAGAATAAGAGATCGCCTTGAGAGAAAAGCGAAAACCTAAACCACTCATCAGTCCATTGATCATTAAACTGAGCGCCAGTGCAATGGCAAACAAAGGGTTAAGACAAAATGTGAAACCGATGATTAAGCCCGCAAGATAAGGGATTTGATGAGATTCTATTGATTTTTGCCCAAAATAAAAACCCCATAGAAAGAAACAAGTGCTCAAGAGATACAATTCAAGCCTAGTGCTATGATCCCAAATGGGATAAGCCAAAGCCATCACAAGCATTGCGAGTAATTTTGAATGATCTGATACTGAAGATGGGAAGATACGAAGGGTTGAGATTTTGATCAGTGCCAAAAAACTCAAAATACTGCCAAAAACAGAAAGTTGAATCATCAAGAGAATCGCGTATTGATCGGAGATGAAATAGCATAGATAACAAAGCAAAGTATAGAGGGGTTGACCGGGTGGATGCCCAATCCCAAGTTGAGAACCAACCAGTGCTAATTCACCACTGTCAAACCATGATAAGGATTTCATTTGGGTGATGGTATAAAAAAGCCATAAGGCTATAAAAAATAAAATCCTTTTATTTGCAATCATTTTATTGCCTTATAATCTTCCTTGAATTTTCAACCTATAAAATCTATCATCGCAAAAAATAAAATCAAAAGGAAAGATGATTATGAAATTTTTTATTGATACAGCAGATGTTCAAGAGATTAGACAAGCCGCATCTTATGGGCTTTTAGATGGTGTTACCACCAATCCTTCATTGATCGCTCAAACCAAGAGACCTTTTACAGAAGTCATCAAAGAGATTTGTGATATTGTGGATGGTCCAATTTCTGCAGAAGTTGTCAGTATGGATTTTGAAGGCATGATCAAAGAAGCCAAAGATTTGGTGAATATTCATTCAAATATCGTAGTGAAAATTCCTTTGACCACAGAAGGACTCAAAGCCACAAAATGGTGCTCAGAAAATGGGATTCAAACCAATGTTACCCTTTGTTTCTCTCCACTCCAAGCGCTACTTGCTGCCAAAGCTGGTGCCACTTATATCAGTCCTTTTGTCGGGAGATTAGATGATATTGGGCAAGATGGTATGGAATTGATCGCTCAAATCCTAGAGATCTATCAAAATTATGATTTTAGCACCCAAGTATTAGTCGCCAGTATTCGTCATCCTATGCATGTATTAGAAGCAGCAAGAATGGGTGCGCATGTTGTGACTGTGCCATTTAAAGTTTTATCCCAACTCGCACAACACCCATTAACCGATAGCGGTTTAAAAAAGTTTTTAAGCGATTGGGAAAAGGTTCCAAAGGCCTAAGCGATGAACTTTCAGTCCATTGCGATACTGTATCGTGGTAGCTTAAAACCAGCAGATTCTTTTTTTAATATCTATCTCGCCAGACCACTTGCAGCAGTCATTGTGGCGCTGTGTGTCAATACCAGAATCACACCCAATCAAATCACCTTTGCTTCATTGATTTTTATGTATCTATCAATGGGTATTTTGGCTTTTGTGCCATCTGATTTGGGCTTATTCTTGGGTGTGCTTGGACTAGAATTCAGCTATATTTTGGATTGTGCAGATGGTCAATTGGCAAGGGTCACAAAACAATCATCTCTGGTAGGGGGATTACTCGATTTTATGATGGATGAGCTTAAAGCTTATCTTGTTGTTTTTGCCATTGGGATTCGTTGGCATATTGAATGGCTCAGTGCACCCAAAACTTGTGCGGGGGCATGGATTTTTGAACAATGTGATATTCATTGGCTGAGTCCATTGATTCTAGCGCTCTTTGCATTGATTTCCATTGCATCAGCCATTTCATTAACCAAATTCATCAGATCGCCAGAATACGCACAAGCAACCCATCAAAAAACCATACAAAATGGTGAATCTGCTGGACAAGAAATCAAAGGGATCAAAGGATTGATTCAAGCGATTGCTAGGTTGATTACCCAATATCCAGTGACTTTTCCGATTTTTGCCTATTTTCATGCCCTTTGGTTGTTTTTACTGCTTTATGGTTTGTTACATACTGCTTATACAGTACAATCAGTGATCGGTGTGATGCGTAGTTTAGGTAAATCACATTCAGAAATTCCAGCTTCTCTATTAGACTCAAACAAAAAGGAGATATCGCCATGAGAGCGATTGTCATCGCAGCAGGTCAAGGCACTAGACTTAGACCTTATACCGAAAATGTGCCCAAGTGCATGGTTTCTATCAACGGTAAAACCCTCCTAGAGAGGCAAATTGAAGCCTTTAGAGCAGCTGGTATTGATGATATCGTTGTGATTAGAGGTTATCTAGGCAAAGCCATTCAATATCCCGGTGTTACTTATGTAGATAATGTAGATTTCAAGAATAATAATATTTTAGAAAGCCTATTTTGTGCCAAGCAATATCTCGTAGGTGATGTGATTATCAGCTATGGCGATATTGTGTATCATCCTAATATTTTATTGGGTTTAGCAAAGAGCCAAAACCCAGCAGCACTTGTGGTTGATATCGATTGGAAGAAAACCTATGAAGATCGCACAGATCACCCAGTGACTGAAGCAGAACTCTGTAAAATTGTCAGTGTTCAAGATGACTATATGCCAAGTACTGGTCACCATCGTATTATTGAATTGGGTAAACATGTAGATGAGAATGACGGTGTTGCTGAATTTATCGGTTTATCAAAGTTTAGTGCAGCAGCCATTGCTAGACTTCAAGCTTTTTATAGCCGAGCAGTGAATAAAGGCACAGATCAACCCTTCCACCACGCCAAAACGCTAAGAAAAGCCTATTTGAGCGATCTCTTAAACCATGCTGTTCTTGAAGATGAATGGTTGTATCCATATTATATCAAGGGGGGCTGGAGAGAAATTGATACTGTACAAGATTATGAGAGAGCTCAAAACGAAGTGAATTGGTAAAGAGGTATCAAATGAAAGAATTAAAAAGCTATTTGAATGGAAAATGGGTATGGGGCACTGGTACACCACAAGAACTCTATAACCCAACCAATGATGAAGTTGTTGCCTATGTGAATGCATCTCAAATCGATCTCAATCAAGCATTGGTGTATAGTAGAACTGTAGGTGGTGCAAATCTCAGAGCTTTGAATTTTGCACAAAGGGGTGCTTTGCTAGAAGCCATGTCCAAAGCCATCCATAGTAAGAGAGATGAACTCATTGAAATCGGCAGAATCAATGCTGGGAATACAAGAGCAGATGCGAAGTTTGATATCGATGGTGCCAGCCAAACTTTGATGTATTATGCTAATCTAGGCAAAACCCTAGAAGAACAAACTTTACTCACAGATGGGGCTGTAGAAGTCGTAGGTAGGGGTGGGAGATTAGGTGGGATACACATACTTACACCCAAAACTGGTGTGGCGATCCATATCAATGCCTTTAATTTCCCAGCTTGGGGCTTAGCCGAAAAAGCAGCTTGTGCGATTTTGGCTGGCATGCCAGTCATCTCTAAACCAGCTTCTTCAACAGCATGGTTAGCCCATGCCATTGCAGAGATTTGTATTCCATTGTTACCAGAGGGTGTATTGAGTTTACTTTGTGGCAGTGTAGGAAATCTATTAGATCATGTGCAATGGCATGATGTGATTGCTTTTACTGGCAGTGCGCAAACAGGTTTAGAGATCAAAAAACATCCCAATGTCCTCGCTCAAGGGACAGTGGTCAATATTGAAGCAGATAGCTTAAATGCGATGATTTTGGATCCTAAAGCTGAAGATAAAACCTATGATGCATTTATCAAACATGTACATGTAGAAATGACTCAAAAATCCGGACAAAAATGCACAGCCGTTCGTAGAATCTTGGTAGAAGAATCTATGGCTGATCAGTTTATCGAAGATTTGAGCGAGAGATTATCTAAAGTTGTTGTGGGTGATCCTAGTCTTGATGAAGTAAATATGGGACCATTGTCAACCAGAGCACAACAAAAAAGCGCACGAGAAGGCTTAAATCTCTTACAACAAGAATGTGAAATCGTTTGGGGTGG
>JACCDO010093182.1_pt1 | contig 12155 bp, 12 predicted proteins | sample 7446101 | NCBI WGS metagenome assembly JACCDO01 (sample SAMN15323440, study PRJNA562643) | freshwater metagenome | isolation source: river surface water | place: USA:Blue River Watershed | collected 2017-08-16 | reverse complement strand
CCGGGCGGAACAGGGGGAATATTTGAAATCATATTATTTAGATCATGAATTCTTATTTGGTTAGTAGGGTTAGTATATAAATAATGACATGATGGGAAGAGACGAGAAAGATATATGGTATTGGAGGTATATATATATATATATTATTACAGGACAAGTTACTTACTTACAAAAAAGTTAGCTATCACCACCAGGTGACCACCACCTACCTAATGATATCTAAATCAGGGAATCTCCACTGGATATTATTTACAACAGCGGAAATTTGAAGGAGTCAATAGGACCTGAATAGGTCTCGCTGCCTCCGAACACAATGTTCCTCTTCGACTTCGTTCTAGAAAATAATAGAAATCATTTCTTTTTCGAAGTTAATTAACTTAATTGAATAGTTCGTGTATGCGTGAGTGATACATTGGGCATCTCTCTGACTCACGGTGCTGAATATTTGACTCGTATAGTTTGAATTAATGAATTTAAAAGAGGTGAAGTTAGAAGAGATTGAGCTACATTCCTCGTTGTTAGATGAAGGATTATCGGCGATATTGCACACAATATTATTTGTGCGTGATCCGTCGACTGAGGTAAAACCAGTTGATGTTGCTTGTAGTAAACTAGGACCATTAACGTATGCTAAATGTGGTGGTCGTAAAGGTATTAATGATCATGTGAAAGAGAGTATAAAGTTATTAACGAATCATCTCGCTCCTGTTGGTCCTAATCTTAAGAAATCAACATTGTTGTTGGAATTTTATGACCAGCGGGAAACACAAAAGCTTTTTATTTTTACAACGACAGAAAAAGTAGCATTTGAGAGATGGCACATACCTGTACGTGTTGATGAAACAACATTAAATAAAACTGATATTGAGCGACAAAACATTGAAAAGGCACACTTCATGCAGTTTGCCAGAGAACAAATTGAACGAACAATTCTAAGTATAATAGAACAAAGTAGCAGTATAGATCACATACCACCAACATCGCTTTATCAATATGATATAACTTGCTTACCATATGGAATGGGTAACGAGAGACAAGATGAAACCCTTGTGGCAAAGCTAATGTACTCACCAACACTCCATTCGGGGTTAAATTGAAGGAAGAATAATGTAAACTAATGTATATACAAATAAATGCTCCATCTACATCTGCATATGTTGCTCTATTCACCGAAACTTATCAACGAATTTATAGTCATGACCGTATTCGCTCTTCCAGCTCTCTTGAATAGCTGCCCAGTTTGTTTGGTGTTTATTTATTGACTTACTTCTAGATCTAGCGGCGATTTTAAATCCAATATTCACAACGTCATCGACATAATTACTTTGATTCTTATGAGGTAAAGGTGCCGCTGGAACAACTAGCCCTTCTTTGATTTGTGCCATTTTCTTCTCGCGTAATTTTACTCTATCTAATTGCTCAAATCTCTCCATTATATCTTCACTCCATTCGCGTCGTTGGACAAAATCTTTTAAACAAAATAGTACTACTGTTTGTCCTGGTGCATCGAACCTATCCTCAATATGCAGAAATGTCTTCCGTTTTTTGGTATTCAATCCTTCTTCAATATATTTTTCCTCAAGTATAAACTGCTTTTTATTATTTAAATGTATATTACACGACATGACATCATTATTTGCTTCAAAGCAACACATTGGACACATCTTTAGGACGCAATCAACGATAGACTTATGTATACGCTTGCAACCATCTTTAATACACTGTTCTGATTGCACTTTCTTCACTTCTTCTTCTACCTTCGCCACCTCTGGCTCTGGTGGTACTATTAATTCTGTTAAGTAGTTCTCCAGCCACTCATACTGTGTAACCTCTTTACGCGCCTTCTTGCTCATGACCACGATGTATGCCACACAACACTCGTAAGGAGCTTGGCGATCTTTCTATCGTTTGCTTGGCCACCGAATTGGCATTTCTTTTTTTTGTAATTTTGCAAAAAAGTTGCGACACAAAAAGGAAATTGATAGAATTTCTCGTTGATCACATTGGTACATAGGAAGTGTCTAACGGTCCTTGATACATTAGTTGAATGTCACACACTCCGTGGGATGAGCTTGATCATCCACTAAAGAAGAAGGTGTACGCTACTCCAGTGATACCAGTAGCAGTACCAGTAGACGAGGAAGTAGATGAGAATGTAAAGATACAAAATGAAGTCAAATCAATAGGAAAGCGAATGATGTTTGGTGCACTAACTGGTGCGCTAACTGGTGCTTCTTTCGGTGTTATTGATGTTCTAAGGGATCCAAAAATGATGATTGCACAGAAGCGTACTGCTACATCTAAAATACTAAGGTATAGCACGTACTTTGGTGGCTTCTTTTCAATTTACCATGGGTTACGTAGAACATTGCATTTATACTACCCTCAGCCACTGGAGTACAACATTGCAACTAGTGCAGTCATTAGTTTAATACCAGTTGTCACGGTAGGGAAATACAGGAATTTATTTCCTTACGCAGCGATGATGATTGCGTTGGATACATTCAATAGTTTCACTGAAGCGTAGATGTGTCATTTGTACTTCGTGTGTATATTGTTAAGAATGAGAATAAGTTTAATTATCAACACAAGTGTAATGTATAGCAAGGTAATAACTAGTCCACTGATCGCGCTACCTTTCGCTGCACTCCTTCTCTTTTTGAGTCTGGACTTATAGAATCAAATGCTTCTGCTTCTACCTGGGCCTCACTTATATCTCTTTTCATAGGACTTGTTTTGTGGCTGTTCTCATCAGCAACAACTAATCCTTCGTTGCCATATATCTCGTCATTAGCCGTGTCCGTATCATAATCACTTGGTCTTTCGTCAGCAGCTGCAACGCCGGGTACTGCAGGAGGCGATGCTGTTGGTAGCAGCGCGGATGTTGCACTTATTGAAATGGATGCATCGGGTGAGGTCAATATCGTGACTGGTGTAGGAGTTACTGTTGGTTGCATCGCCACCTCTTCAACCTCACTTGCTACCACTGAACTTGCTCCATCAACTGCCAGCATGTACTCGAGCTGCTGCAGAATCTCTTCTCGTGACTGCTTCGGTATGTTGGACTGAACAACGTGGTAGTACTTACTCAGCTGCTGGTAGTTGGGATCACGCACTAGCAAGGCATTCTGACTGACCATAATATCCCTAAGAATCTTGTAAAGCACGTCAACGAAGGCATCGATACGCGCGCAATTCAATATCGTGGGAAACACCCGCTTCGCTGCGTCCTTGATCGCCCTCGCGTCCCTGGTGATTACCTCAGGAAACATGGCTATCTCTGCCAAGACAATGCCGTAGCCGCAGTTCATGTCATACGGTCCGTTGTCCAGCTGATGCGAGTAGATCAACCCGCTTCTTGATGCGTTGGCACTGTTACTAGCAACCGTGTTGATACTCGTCTTGAAGTGGATATTCTTGGCATTCGGGTATAGCAGAGGTAGTGAGGTGCACTGACTGTAGTGCGTGACAAATAGCGTGTAAGCCTTGCAGTCCAACAGATGCTCTGCGAATGCGAAGGCAATGGAGCAACCGTCGTTGTTACTGGTGCCGCGCCCTAACTCGTCTATGATAATCAGTGACTTATCGGTGACGTTGGTCAGAATATAGGAACACTCTCTCATTTCTGAGTAAAACGTCGACATGTTGTGCTCCAAGTCGTCTTTGTTACCCAGACGCGACAAGATGCGGTCCCTCATCGGGATGGAGCACGAGACCGCAGGCACGTAGCAGCCAATCTGCGCCATAATAACAATGAGTGCAATCTGTTTAATATAAACCGTTTTCCCTGCGCCATTCGCACCGGTGATGACTTGCATGTTGTCCGTTGATGATAAGAACACATTATTCGGGACGAAAGACGTGTTGTGCTTGACATTCAGCACGGCAATGATCGGATGCCTGCCTTGCTCGATCACCAACGGACCTGTGGCGGTGACAGTGGGACGCACGAACTTCATTGGTGACAGCGCAACCAGGTCTGCGAAGGATATCAACATGTCTAAGAGAGCAACCGAGTCAACGAGGAGAAACAGGCTATCTAGATGCTTTCTGATGAATTCCAAACAAGATTGGATGAGCTCGTTGGTGATGATGACCGCCTTGTCCAACGCGGCAGTAGCGCGGCAAGATAACGATGTGATCTCTTCCGTGCTGCAATGAATCGCTTTCCCCTTCGTAACTGGTTGAATGAAGCAAGACGGCAACGGCATCAACGACGAAGGAATCGAGAGGAAGTACCCGCGCGCTGCGGTGTAAACCACCTTCATAGCCACCGTGTTGTTGTAAACCTCGTTGTAGTTGTCGCATATCTGGTAGATTTCCTCGACGAACTCGACGTAGGACTTGCGCGATATGTCCAGCACGCCATCCACTCCACTATTGATGGCGAAACATTCTTGTTGACGCATTTCAATGGGGGATTTCGAGTACTTGGTCGACTCCAACAACATGGTGTTGATGGTCTCCAAGAGGCTAAAGAAGACGTCGTTCTTGATGTTGGCCAGAATAGTGCGCAGCAGCACCGCCATGTGCGAGGTCTGGCCTGCATCCGCCGCGTTGTCTTCGATGACAGCCAGCGCGTCATACAACTGGTTGCTTACCAATAAAGTTTCTTTCAAAGAAATCAACGTGTCAATCCCTAACTTTGCCGTTTTAGCATTTTGTTTCTTAGGGATTGTCGTCAGTCCCGTCAGCAGCTTGTCCAGGTCAGGGTATAGCGTCAACACTCGCACAATCTCCGAGAATTTCTTGTTTCCTTTCAATAGTAACTCAACTAGATCCAATCGGGTTTCAATAGTAACCGCGTCAGTGTGTGGTCGCAGGATGTTGCTCTTCAAGAGCCGCGCTCCAACGGTTGTCTTGGTGTTGTTGATGATCCCGAACAAGCATTCTTTGTTGTTTCCAGAGCTGTTGATAATTAGTTCTAATGATAAAGCAGTTTTTCTATCTATATTTAATCTTCCGGATGACGAGGAACAGTACTCCAGTCGCAGCGAATGAGCCGCGTAGCTGGTGCCAGTGCAGTTCTCGATGTATCGCAGCAAGCAGTACACACCCGCGAGCACCGTGTACTTCGCGATCAAATCACCATCAATATCACCTATAATTACTCGTTTTAGAAACTCAGCACCTAAATTTTGATCATAATATGTTCTACTGATGTAGGAGATGCGACACGTGTTGTCTACTTCGGTGTATTGCATTCCCCTGCACGCTTCGTCTTCATTGCGCTTTGCATTTGTTTCTTCAATTTTCTTACTCAACACTCTGCCCCTGCAACCATCATGCTAATAGTGTAATGAATAGAAATTAGTAAGTCGATTATGTAGCTAGTGAGGTAGCACTTACCAACAAGATTTGATTGGGCGAAATGCCGTCAATAAGAGCTAATGTTTCTGTGAATGCATGATTGTCTTGAAGCAAATACAATTCCACGTGAAATCCTGTATCTAAATTGATTCTACTCAAACAAACCTCTCGCGCCCTGTTCTCAACGATGGAAATGATCGTAGCAGACGCAGGCAGAGCTGCTGCCGCCCCGCCAAATACACCAAAATCCTCCATTTCACCTCACACTTTAAGAAATTTGAAATTTTGGGAGGGGCCAACTTTCCACACCCATTCGGAAGTGAAGAAAAAGAAAGAAAGGAAAGAAGGAAGAGGTATGCTTTTTGCATTGCTTCTGCTGCTCGTTCTCTCCTACTCAGCATCTTCATCCTCCGTAGGGCAGTGCGACATGTCGCTTTCGAATATCGTGTTAAAATCAGTGACAAATGGTGCCTTAAATGGTGTTTCATTACTTGTTGATGAGTTATTTGCAACTGATAAGTCTCCTGTATTATTCTTTGTGGTTCGACGTCCCGGATGAGTCTTGTGTCGGGAAGAAGGATTGGGTCTTGCTTCAAGATTCGTTTCTTCTTTACCGACTGATTATCCAATAAAAGTACCAACAGAACAAATTGGTGAATATAATAAAACAAAAGTTCGATTGATTGGTATTATTAAAGAAGTTGCGCCTATAAAGGGCGTGGAGACTGACGCCGAATTAGGAGTTGATGAGTTCCACAAGAAATACTTCTTTAATTACCCATTATATGTTGATAGTGAACGGGAATTCTTTAAATATTTAGGAAATAAATCTTTATTAGGTCAAAAATTACACACTTGGAACCCATTTCGCTTGTATTCCGACTACCAGACTCTCAAGAAGCGCATCGACGGCCTTGACGGCAACCTGAAGGGCGAAGGCCTCGTCAAAGGCGGGATTGTGCTTCTACATCCAACAAAAGGTGTGGTCTATAGTCACGAGGAAAACACGGGTTCTGTCTTACCATTTGACGAGATAAAAGTTGCATTGAAATCCCTGCAAGAGTAAGAGTTGTGCGAGAGTTGGCTCTGTTTGACACTGGAGTGACGAGTAGTAACCGGGATTCTCGGTTAGTGCTTTGATAAGAGGATAATAACAGAGTTACAATTACACATGAATACACTTTTGATTTTCTTTGTACACTTAAACACTTGCTTCTCAACACACCGCGCTCTTCACGCCTTGCTGCCGTCGTCGTATAGCTCCTCAATGACGGGATCCATGATCTTGATGTGGTCGTGCTGCAACCCGTGGTTGGCTGCCATTTGGAACTTGATTTCTTCAACGGCGCAGTTGTGCGTGTGCTCGAACTCCTTGATCCAACGGTTGGAGTACGACAGGCATAACCGCGCGATCTTCTTAGCACTTTGACTGCTTTTTGCCGCGAGATCTGGCACGTCTAGCTTCAACTGCACCACTGCCAGGTTGTGATATGCAACGGCTACTAGACACAAGTACTTGACGTTAGACTCTTCAATAGCTAGTCGCCCTTCATCAATGAGTCCGAGGAACTCCTGGAGACACGCGTGCGACTCTTTATAGCGCAGCGACTGACAGTGCACGCAGGCCACGTGGATCAGTGAGATGGCGATCATCTCGACGTTGTTGAGGGACTCGTATATCTCGCAGGCTTTGTTGCAGTTGTTCAAGGCCGCGGGATTCTTTTGCTTTTTATAAAAGAAATAAGAAAATGATTCATATAATTGTGCGCGCACAGCTTGCCGGTCCCCTTCATTCACCGGCAACAGCTCCACTCGCTCGTACCATTTCTCTAGCTTCGTTAGGATGTCCATTGCCACGTCGAACTCCCGCTTCTCGATGTTAAGAACTACAACTGCATTGGCAGCGTACAAGAACTTCTCCCACAACAAACTAACGGTTTCTTTGTTGAATTCTTTCTTCTTCTTGGCCGGTACCACGGTACCGGAGTCGTCGACGGTGACGGTATCGGGCTGGTCGTCGCCCCACATTGACTCGAACTTGGTGTACTTGGAAGCGAATGGATCCTCTTCATTACTAGCCGTTGTGGCTGTGGAAATCGCAGCTGAAGTCACACTTTTCTTCGTCTTCTTGCTTGGTTTGGGCTGGTTCAGCGCCTTCAAGTCCACCTCCTCTTTGACCTTGAAGCCTCGACCTGCGATGGCACTCGAGTCAGCGACATACCCCGAGACAGTCGACCACAACTGAAGTATTAGTGCTTCAATAGTCTGCAAATACTCGGAGAATTGCTTGTTCTCGTACGACTGAGTCAGCTGCGCTTGCAGCGCCTTCCCGCCCGGCAGCATCGACCAGTTAGTATCCAACTCTCCGGTGCTAATGAACCAGATTTGGTAGACCTTCGGTGACGATCGCAGCGCGACCTCGACTCCTTTGCGTAGCGGCTTGGATCGGTAGCGGAAGTCCACTCGCGTGGGACTGTCGCACTCCACCAGCTGCGTGCGCGCCATTATAGTGGTTCGATACTTACTATTCTTAGCCAAGTCCGTGATGAACTTAGTCATCTTCTCTTCCTCTGTCAGCTCTTTATCTTCTCTCGATGCCTTCATCGGGCTTCTCTTGCTGTGCCTGTTGCTATCCGCACCATCCATAGCGTTGTAGGTGTAAGCCTCATCGCCCTTGCCACTACTCACTATCCCTTGCACCGTCTCTTCTATATTGTTGGAGCTGCTCACATACGACTTGATGCTGTCCATGTCATCGAGGTGGTTGTTGTCGACGTACTCCATCAAGTGACTCGCCGGACTCTTGTCTTTGCTAGTCTTTTGGGTTGCAAATACCGAGAGAATGTGACGGGCAATATCATTTTCCCATTTATCACTTGTTAGCGCATACTTCTCCATCTCCGGCGGGACGTTATTCACTCGCTTGTGCTCCGACTCCCACTCGATGAGTGTGTCGTCCTTCACAATCGGTGAAGGTGGTCGTGGTGGCTGTTGCGGACCGCTGTTACCACCATCATCTGCTATCGCCTTCACTTTACTCTTCTTGGGACTGACAGTCCCTCCTTTAGAGCGAGTTATTTGCGGCAACTTACTCTGCGTGCTAGTCACACTGGGTGAGTCAGTGACGTCGGTATGAGTAGAGTGAACAGATGGAAATAATGGTGCACTGCCACCACTCATTAATAATGGTGAATCCATGTACTTACTAGGCTTCTTCTTGCTGGGCGAAGGGGACGAGTACTCCATCGCGTCTTTGATGAGCATCTCCGACTTGCGCAGGAAGAACTTGGTGACTCCGTCGAACTTTTTCTCTACGTCTTGAATATTATCATTTGATGAGACCATACTTGGGCTATCTACTACTGACACCGTATCATTAGTCAGCTTCTTAGGCGTTAATTTCTTGGGCTTCTTTGCTGTTAGAGGGCTTATTGGGGAGCCATACTTGGCCTTCAGATGCTCAGGTGCCTCGGGTTGTGGCTTTAATTTGGTAGATACTTGCAATGGTGCTTGCTCTATGATCTCTTCAATTTCTTCATGTATCACTGGACCAGATGTGCGTACGGTAATATGTTTAGTCGGAAGCGTCAACTCCTCTTTCCCGCTTCTAACAATTGCACTTCGTTTACCTGTGTTCTGTTCATACACATGAATTTTTGGTTGATTATTATTACTTAATGAAGCCATTTGGAATGAAGTTGAAGCATTTCTATCGTATTCAACAACAGTACCACCTCTCTGACCCGGTCGACTTAGCGCCAACATTGTCACTTGCTCTAATTGCTGTTTAAATTCCTTTTGTAAGGATAATTTATACTCATCTAATAACTTCTCATTCTCCTTCCTTAGCTCAGCTATAAGCTCAGTCTTTGCAAGAGCCAACTCGTCACTAGCACTCTTCTCCATCTATAACTGCATTCTCATTCAAACTATCAACATCAGTATAACAAAGATGGCTATTGCAGCTGTAATTGGACTGTTTTACTCCCAAATTGGTATTGAGTACCGGTTTCTTATTTGCTTTATAACTTATAAAATCAAATTGACTATCATAATTTACACTTGCCAGTGTGAGTACAAGGAGCAGGTGCACATGGATGTACTGCTACTCCTCGTGGTATTCTTTCTAAACAGCGATTCTAAATTCCACACCCATGCCGGTACTTCTTCTTGAGAGCGTTTCTTGAGGGATCAATTAGTAGACCGAGAATAGCGGTGTAGAGTGCAATTGCTGTTGGAGTTTCATTCAGCGTTGTCTGCATTACTTGAAGAGCACCAAGAGTGGTTATTATTCTGTTAAAGTAGTCTGTATCCAACAGGTTGTAAGCGAGTATGATTGAATCATCACGCGGTAAAGTCACGCAACAAGCACTATCACCTTACAAAGGATACTACCACGACTATCAAGATTCTACACGATTTACTATCAAGAAGCTGAAAAATGAAGAAGAGAAAAATGTAACTTCATTAGAAGTAGAGTCAATGAAATACGCATTGACCTTCAATGACAACATAGCAGAACGCTATTGTAGACGTCGAATTCATCGTTTGCATGCACAAATATTTTATAAATGGCGAGCGTATTGCTTCCGTTTCATATTAATGCGCAAAGAGTTGCAAGATTGCTTTGTGATGAAGATCAAGTGGCGCCATTTCATCTATTGGCATCGCACTATAAGGAAAGATGTTTTACTACGCAGAATTACAAGAAGAAAATGGAAAAATATAAGAAAAATGAGTTTTACATGGTGGAAATACGGCAGTAGGTGGCTCACGCTGAAGCGGCAGTTACTGCGGAGGACATTTAAAGCATTAAAAGACTACGTGAACGAGCGCCACACGACTCTCATCAGGAAAAGAAACTACCAAAACGGGACTAAAATCATCCGACAATATAGGAAGTACGCGTCTAAGAAGAAGTACTGCGCCACAGTCATCATAAAACGGTTTATTATGCGCAGGTAATGAGATCACTTACTACTCACTCACTCACTCACTCACTTACTCACTTACTTACTTACTTACTTACTCACTCATTCACCCTTACTCACTTACTCACTCACTCACTTACTCACTTGCTTCTAGTCGACTGTTTCTGCAGGTATTAAAGCGAAGAAAATACATCGAATTAAAGCGATTAAAGTACGAAGAGAACACGATCGACATCCTGACGGGGCGCGTGCTGAACAACATGAAAGTAATCATCGACGACGAAGACGGGAAGGAGCTCGTGCAGAACATCATCGACTCGGTGAAGAGCATACAGCAAGAGAACAAGAACCGCAAAGACGGGTATGAGCAAGAGGTGTTCCCTAGCGCCAAGGAGCTGCCGGAGATCAAGAATTGCTGGACAACACACTCGAAAGTTCTTCTTATCCTTGAAAAGCGTGTGATATACGACGTGGCGAAGAAGGCCAGAGAGAAGTTCAGACATAATTCACCTCCAATATACGAGTGCAAGGCATGCCGGGAGGTGTTTATCATGAAGTGTGAGTACGTACATCATAAGCATAACTGTCGGTACTTGACAAGGCTTGTGCAGAGCCAGTACCGCATAGATCCGTTGGAGCCCACTTATGCGGCGTGGAAATATTCCAGAGTTATTGCGGATCTTGCGATGCAACCATTCAACAATTTCCTGCAAACTATTGAGTGAGTAAGTAAGTGAGTGAGTGAGTGAGTGAGTAGTGAGTAAGTGAGTGAGTGAGTGAGTGAGTAAGTGAGTAAGTGAGTGAGTGATGTAGGAAGCCTGTATATATGTAGTAATCAGTGTAATTAATATTTACAGTTTCTGTTGTTTGAGTTGAAGAAAGAGTTCCAATCGGTGATGGTCTTGCCGGTGTCGCGGCTGATGATGTCGATGCTTCGGTTGATGGCGCTGTCGCAGTACAACGACTGGATGCACACATTTGCTACATCTGCTCTGGAAATTGTTCGAACTTTTTCTTTTAATAACTCATCGTCCACACCCAGGATGACTTCCTTGCTCTCTGCGCCCTTATCGGTGAGTCCGCCCGGATGGATGATGGTATACTTCAACCCTGACTTCATCAAGTACTCCTCCGCTTTGCGCTTCCATACTAGAATGTTACCCGATAACTCATCGTTGTCTACTTTACCAATGGTATTCAAAAAATTATCAGGTTGTGTGCCTAGAAGTGAGTGAGTGAGTGAGTGAGTGCATGAGTGAGTGAGTAAGTAGGAACATACCTCCCATACTTGATAGCAAGACAACATGGTCAATACCCGCTGCTTTCGCTGCATCAATTTGGTCTTTTGTGCCAAGCCAGTCCACGTGGTACGGAGTGCCGTTAGGACCGAAGTAGAACTGAGGGCGCATCGGCTTGATGGTTGGCTCGGTCTTCTTCAATAGCTTATCAAAGAGATTTGTAAATATACCAAGAAACTTAAACAATAAAATTTTCATGATTGATGTAACGTATATCTTTGGTACAGCAGAAGTACAGATAATAAGCTTGTTGTACCCTTTGAAGGTGTCTACCAACTCCGAGTTGCCAGCGATCAAATTACTTGTTTTAATCTGCAGTAACTTGTTGAGAATAGGATCTAGTTTATTCTTGATGATCAATAGAAGAGATGACAACAACTTCTTGTTCAATTTATTCTTGGATTTCTCCGTGCGAACTATCCCCAAGATTTCATTTGATACTTTGTTAGATTTTACATATTGTTGTGCTTCAGTAGATAGTAATTTCTCCAACACAATTGAACCAGTGCGTCCTCCCGCACCAGTGACTACAATTTTCATGCTTTGTGCAACATGAACCAATACTACCGATAGAATTAAGAAGGATAAGAACATCTTCATCCTGATGAGAAGGTAT
>JACCDO010420024.1_pt1 | contig 12156 bp, 13 predicted proteins | sample 7446101 | NCBI WGS metagenome assembly JACCDO01 (sample SAMN15323440, study PRJNA562643) | freshwater metagenome | isolation source: river surface water | place: USA:Blue River Watershed | collected 2017-08-16 | reverse complement strand
AAGCAGCTCCTAAGAAAGCAGCTCCTAAGAAAGCAGCTCCTAAGAAAGCAGCTCCTAAGAAAGCAGCTCCTAAGAAAGCAGAGAAAACAACACCTCCTATTTGTCTAGAAGGTTACAAAATCTCAAAGGCTGGAAGATGCATCAAAGACAAGAAGTATCAAACAATTGTTGCTACAATTCCTATGCCTCCTCCGCCTCCTCCTGCTCCTGGAATGAAAGCTCCTGTTTCAAAACCAAAGACTGTTAAACAGTTGATTGCTCAGTTTGAAGCAAAAAAGAAAGGAAGAATGGCACCGATGAAACTCAGAGAAGGAAATACTGTTACTTTTGGACTAAAACCAGCACCTCCAGCTCCGGCTCCTCCTATGATCCTATTGTAAATTAATTTAAAGCTATAAACATAATTTTATTTATATGATAGATTACAAAAAAGATATTGAAATTGATAAATTATCAATTTCAGAACCTCAGAAACAGGAACATAGATGGGAAATGAAAGTCTTATATGAAGATACTTATTTGTCTTTCCAAACACCTTCGATGAAATTACATAAAGATGGTAAATTGTTAGAGTTTGATTCCTCTAAGAAACATTCTTTTTTTAAATTTATAGACAATCTTGAAAGTTGTATAATTGACTACTTGCATCAAAATTCAGAAAGAATGTTTAAAGGAAAAGTATTTTCTAAAGAAAAACTCAAACAAAGTCTTCTGACGTCATGGAATGTTTCAGATGAAGGAATGGTTTACCTAGATATAAGTAATATGATGACAAATACTAAATTTGTTTCAGCATTTGGTGATGTAATAGAATATGACCAGTTGTCTCAGAATGTAGTATCTATAATTGTTTTAGAGGCAGTTAATTTTTCTAAGAACCAATTTGAGCTAAAATACTCTATATCTCATATGAAATCTAAAAGAGTGGATAATATAAAAGAATCTTTTTTTGAGAAAAAAAATACGCTGATTGAAGATGACAAATTAGATTTTTTTACTGAATAATTTTAATTTTTTTTTATTTATTAAATGTATAAATAAAAATGGATAAAATAAAGGATGTTTATGAAAAAAATTCTACTGTTATAAACATTATACTAGGTTTTATTGTAGCATATCTGGTAATGACATATCTATTTCCAATGGAAGGTATGGAGCATGGTGAAGAAGCACCTATCGATGCAGAAGCAGAACCAGTTGAAGAAATAAAAGAAGAAGTACAACCTATAGAAGAATCAGATCTAGCAATAGTTCCAGAAGGTCAACAAACTGGTGGTGAGATACAACCATCCGATTTGTTACCTATGTCACAAGATGTAGTTGATTTTACTCAACAATTCCCTAAAGGAGAGGAACAGGTTAAAGAGAAAAACTTTTTGATAGCTGGATATAATATCGGTATTAATACAGTAGCTTCTTCTCTGAAGAACGCTAATCTTCAACTTAGAAGTGACCCTTATATACCACGCCAAGATACAGGACCTTGGAATCAATCTACGATAATGTCAAGTGATCTTACTAATAGAAAACCACTTGAAATAGGAACGACTGTTTAACGCCTCATAAATAAAATTAATAAAATAATTGCAAATACAACACCTACTATTATCAATATATCTCTAGATGTTGTATCGTTCGATCTACTTTTTCTTTTTATAAGTGAAATTTCTTCGGTTTTTGTTTGATTTTCCTCGTAAGCTACAAAAGGAGGTTCTATCTCTGTTATTGAAGGTTGGAAAGTTGTCGTTGCCGGGGTAGTTGCCGGGGTAGTTGCCGGGGTAGTTGGTTGTTTACTGGCCTCGTTGACCAAGTTCTGTGCGCAATCTTGGACAGCATTTACATTTACGTTTCTGCCAGCCTGTATATCTTGTATCAGCTGAGAACAACATAAAATATTTATACCTGTAGGAGGATTGCATGTAGTGCATGGAGTAACATGGCCATCTGAACCTCCAGAAGGAGGAATTGGTTTTTCATTACCAGGGGTAGCTGGTATAGTTGTAGTAAAGAAATCAAACGATATAGTTTTAGCCGGTGAAGCTGGTATTGCTTCCCATGCATCTAAAGCAGTCTCAACCTGAGTTTGTGTCCGTCTACATTTACCTTTTCCAAATCCCACTGAACAACCACCGCCTGTTCCTCCTATATGATCGCCGAACCCAGTATCATCTTGACACCAGCTATCTCTGCTACCGCTAGCAGCTGTATCCCAAACAACACAATTATTCCAGATTTTTTCTTCTTCTTCTAATTTTTTCCTTTCTGCGGAACGTCTTTCTTCCCAGTTTTTTATATCTGTTTTATACTTTGTCCATTTTGCATCGTAGTCTTCTTTTCTTAATTTATGTGCTGCTACTTCAGATTCATATAATTTCATAGAATCTACGAATTTATCAGCAGCACTTTTACATGCACATGCAGATTTCAATTGGTCAGAAGCGTTTGTTAAATCTGTGCAAGACATTTAATATTATTTTAGAAAATAATTAATTATTTTATTGTTAAAGTATATAAATATGTCAATACTTGGAGGATTGATTTTTCAACCAGAAACTAGCTCTACTGTTTTAACCGAAATAGTTAATAAAACTACTACAGAAGTCATTATGTCTAGTATTAATACATCTAGTCAGTCAAATATATCTACTAATACATTAGCTATATCGGACATAAGGGCTGGCCCAGCATGTTCTATTGATATTACCACGGCTCAGTCAGTTATACAGACTCCAAATTTTTCAAGCTCTTCGGAGCTTGATCAAAGTTCTAATATAGGGACAGCGATAAAGGATGCATTAGAAAGTACTATAAAAAATACTAGTAGAGGTGTTCAATTTATGTCAAGTCCAGAAAATACAGAGACCATAAATAGACAAATCAACGATATTTCAGCAAGTGTAAGTAATACTTCCATCGTAACTTGTCTACAATCAAATACAGCATCAAATGATCTTCTTATCCAAAATGTACAGTCAAATTGTCCAAAACTTTGCAGTAGTGAAAATATTAGCTTCAATCAATACTTTACACCTTTAGATTTTGATAAACTTTGTACTACTACGATATCAAGCAGTCAAGATATAGTACAAGCAGCAGTTGCATCATGTCTTTCTAAAAATAAACAAGTAACAGATGCTATAAATGAATTGGCAAGTACACTAGTCACGTCTGTAGAACAAGAAAAGGTAGGTATAGACCCAGAAGGTATAATTGAAAGTACAGGAGATGCAGCAGGAAATATTATAGATAAAACTGGTGGGGCTATATCTGGTATTTTTGGTTCTCTCACTACTGTATTTATAATCGTAGGGATACTTGTAATTGTATTTTTCCTTTACATGGCTTTCGGTGGAGGAAATGAAACAGTACAGAATATAGCTGCACAGAGATAAGTTAAACATTTATTTACTTCATAAAATAAAATATGTATACAAAAGAAGAAATATCCTTTATAAAAAAAGAACTTACATGTACACTTAAATCAGAATATGGTCCTTCAAAAACACTCCTTTTTTATAAAAAAGATGGAAGACTTCCTATTATATGGGCTATGGCTAATATAAAGTCTTATAAGATACCTCGTTTTAAAGAGGTAAAAATACAAGAATTACCTGATAGTATAAAACTAAAACCATTGCAGCAGGAGTGTATGAAGAGTATAGATTCTCAATTCGAAAAGGATATAGGTGGGGGTATTATAAATCTAAGCACTGGTAGTGGAAAAACTGTATTAAGTCTTTACACTATAGCTAAGTACAGGTTAAAGACTCTTATTGTAGTAAATACTGTAGAACTTATGGAACAATGGAAAGAATCTATAAAAAAATTTTTAGGAAACGTAGAAGTAGGTGTAATAAGAGGAAATAGATTTGACAGAAATACCCCTATAACAATAGGAATGTTACAAACTATAAGTATGAGAAAGGAATATACAAGAACTCTATTCGAAGATTTTTCTCTATGTTTTATAGACGAGTGTCATCACCTGAGTTCAGAAGTATTCAGTGAAGCTCTTTTTAAATGTAGAGCCAAATACACATTTGGTCTTTCTGCAACCGTAGAAAGAAAAGATGGCCTGGAATTTGTATTTAAGTATCATCTTGGAGATGTTATCTTTTCTGACAATTCTTCTATTAAACAGAAATCTAGAGTAGACAAAATTACATTCAAAGGCAAGAGTTCAATTCCAAAGTATCTTTTTAACGGAAAGCCTAAGATTAGCACAATGATAACAAACATATCAGAAGATGAAGAAAGAAATACTCTTATAGAGAATACTCTTAAAGAACTTCCAGACAATAGAAAAGTCCTTGTATTAAGTGACCGTATAAATCAGCTGAAGATATTACATCATCGTTTAGGAAAAGAAATATCTGGATTATTTATAGGTAAAACATCAAAAGAAGATAAGATTACTTCTAAGACTAAAAAAATTCTTTTAGCAACGTATAATATAGCAAGCGAAGGTTTCGATCATCCTGAGTTGAATACTCTTGTTTTTGCAACACCTAGGAGTAATATAGTACAAGCTATAGGAAGGATATATAGAAAGAAACATGACGTAGAACCGTTGATTATAGACATAATAGACAACTTTTCTGTCTTTCCTTATCAATTTAAAAAGAGAATGAGTATCTATTCAAAACATATATTATTTGAAGAAGATTACAATAAAGAGCAAGATGAAGAAGAAAATATATGTTTGTTTGATTAATTTTTATAGAGTATAAACTTTTTATAAAAATTAATAGCTAAGAGTATCGCTTGTAAATCCTAAGGAAGAAACTATATCTACATGAAACTTAAAATCATCTACTTTAATTACACGTAATTCTATACTGTTTAACTCAGAATCTTTGAAATACAGCGTATAAGGATAATCATTAGATCCTTGTTCTGTTTCATGTAATTCATAAATCACGTCATTTCTTTCTATACGATAAAGCCTTTCCATATTATCGAAATAAAACAACCATTGATTTTTTTCCCTAGAACCACCGTCGTCTTCTTCTATATTTATAGTCAAGACGTCTCCAGGAATTGTCATATATTTATATAAAATAGAATATACTATGGACATTATATCGTCTCCTTTTCCTCTTCTAGAGGTATTTAGTTGTAAAATCTTTTCAATATGTTCGCATTCTAATAGGTTTTTTCTTCTGAAGTCTATCATTCCCTTCATCTCCTTTATTAAACAACTTCCCCCAAATCCAAATTTACCATCAGGTCCTGGAACAGAAGTATGACTAGGAGATATTCTTTTGTCTAAAAGTACTAGATCTTTCAAAGTATCGTATTCTATTCCAAGTTTTTCACATGATTCATGTATGTCATTAAAAAAGGCAACTTTTTGAGCGAGATAACAGTTAATAGTATATTTCATCATTTCCGCATATTCGTAGAGACAAAAACGTATATTTTCTCTTATACTGTATAACTGAGACATGATATAAAAAACATGTACATTCTTGTTTTCGTAGGGACTGCCTATTATAATTTTGTTCTCGTTAAGTGTATCATTTTCTGCATTTCTCTCTGTCAAAAATTCTGGACAGAAAAACATTGAGATATTACTATTAGTATTCTTATCATATAACTTTCTAGTTGTTCCTGGTACAACTGTAGATTTTATTATTACTATAGTTTTTTTTGTACAACTTTTAGAAAGCTTACCAAAAACTCCTTCTACTATAGATGTATCACATGTATACATTCCTCTTTTAGACGGAGTAGGTACGCATATAAAGTAAAAATTAATTTCATTCAACTTTTCAGACTCTTTTATCGCATTTTCGATATTATTGAAGTAAATCTCTTCTCCTAGATTTACTTTTGTTTGCGTATCTATTATACTGAATTTTATTCCTCGTTTTTTACATAAAAAACCTATACTTCCTCCTACATATCCATAGCCTATAATGTTTATATACTGAAACATAATATTATATTAGTTTTTCTCTTTAAGTTACTAATATAATAAAAAAAATTAATTGTGACAATAACAATCACAACAATCGTGTTTTAATTCAATTGAACATATATCAAAATCTATACCTTTCAAAGGGTGTAGATGTAATGTTAAACAGTTTGGTTCATAATCATTATGTTCTTCTTTGATAAATGCTTCAAATAAATTTTTATTGTTATAATAAGAGAGATAAGATACTGCTTGACTTATATCTCCAGATTCTATATATTTCTCAAGGTCCTTTTCTGTAATTTCTTTATGTTCGTTTATTCTGTCTTTTAACATTGAAAGAAAGACATAAGAATAAGAAGAGTCTACTGTATATTCTTCATCTAAGTTTCCGAATGTAATTGTGTGTTTCATGATTATCATATAAAAAATAATGTTTTTAAAATCAATTTTTTCTACAGGCACAATTGCATTTTATCTGCCCACAACAACTACAATCATATTCTGTTAAATCTATATAAAACATAGGATAACGTTCAGATGTTCCATCGCTAAGTTCTTCTATCGCATAAAGAGACATACTGTTAATGTCATCATAATAATCTGCATCGGTAAATCGCCAGTAAAACTCTTGTTTTTTTCCCGGCACATGTCGAAAATACAAAGCCTTTATCGCAGGTTGAACATCTTTTGGATATATATACTTCTGAAAATCTTCTTCTGTTATCTGTATTCCTTTATTTAGTTTTTCAACTGTCATATCTATAAACTCAAATGCTACGCTTTCATCTATTGTATATTCTTCTCTGCAATATGAAAAAATCAAAGGATATTCCATATAATAAATCAATTGATTTTTTTTTAAATTAGATTAAAAGTCTTCGTCTAAAGAAAATGTATTTTGTTCTTGAGTATAGCCTACGTTTGCTTTACGGTATGATGATATTCTTGTTTCAAAGAAATTTCCAAAATTCTGAAGAGAAATGTAGTTCATAAAGTCAAATGGATTCTGAGTATTGTATAACTTGGAATATCCAAGTTTTAACAGCCAGTAATCAGATATGTATTCTATATACTTGGTCATTAGATTTTGATTCATTGCTATCAATCTTACAGGTAAACTTTTAGTAACAAATTCCTTTTCTATATCAACGGCTTCTCGGAATACTTGATGTACTTCTTTTTCAGATAGTTTGTTCTCAAGATAACCATAAAGAGTTATTCCTGCATTGCAGTGAAGTGCTTCATCTCTTGATATGAATTCATTACTTAATGTCAAACCAGGCATTAAACCTCTTGATTTCAACCAGTAGATTGCACAAAAGCTTCCAGAAAAGAATATACCCTCTACAATAATAAAACCTATAAGTCTTTGAGCAAAAGTACCTTTAGTTATCCATTTAAGAGCCCATTCAGCTTTCCTTTTCACAATATCGTTTTTTTCTATAGACTTGAAAAGAAAATCTTTTTCTTCTTCATCTTTTATGTAAGTTTCTATCATAAGACTATAACAATGAGCATGTATACTTTCTATCATAATTTGAGAAGCATAAAACTGTCTCATTTCTGGAATTTGAACTTCTTTATAAAAGTTTAACACAAGATTTTCATTGACTATTCCATCGCTTGCAGCAAAAAAGGCCAATACGTTTTTTATGAAGTATTTTTCATCATCTGTGAGTTTTTCCCAATGGTCTTTATCTTTAGAGAAATCTATTTCTTCAACTGTCCAAAAATTAGCAATACTCAGCTCATAAAGAGACCATATATCTCTGTATTTGATAGGAAATACAGTAAATCTATCGTTGGTTTCTTTAAGAATCTCTTCCATTTAACAATGTATATTTATTATTTTATAAATTATTTTTGTTTAATTCTCGTTAATTTGATATACAGATAGATTTAAGACATATGATATTTGTATATACAAATGATGTAGAGCAATGGCCATACTTATAAAATTATTTTTTTTAATCTTCTTCAGAATAGTATTCTACTTTATTATAAAGTCTACCCTGCTGTTCTTCTATGTCATACTCATGACAGAAGTCTTCTATATCCTGGTCTCTTGTTGAATTATTTTTTTCTGATAAATTGATAAGATGATATTCCTCGAATATATAACCTATAAAATACATGTAATCATCTTCTACGTCGGAACGAATAGAAATTATACCTGGATTCGTGTAACTTGCACGACTGTATTCTAAAAAATATTCAAAACTAGTTTCTTCAGAAGAATCTGGTAAGATATTGTCTAAGAAATATCTATACATGTTTTGAACATCTGATGGAGATATTCGAAAACCGTAAATTAAGACTGCGTGATGCATTATAAAACTAATACATAATTTTTCTTTAACTATCTTACTGTTACTTTATTATAAAAGTTACAGCATTTCTTTTTGATATCGTTGTCATAACAAAAATCATCTATATATTCTTCTATGATCGATATATCAAGCGATTTTATATCACTATCTTGAATTTGTACACCGATAAAATATTCACTTTCGTCTTCATCACATTCAAAAAAAGGAGTTATTACGATAATTCCTGCTAAAATATAATGCTCGTTCATAGGTTCTAAAAATTTATATTTATAGATTATTTCTTCATAAGAAACTTCAAATCCATATATCAATATTGGAGTATAGCTGATGTCCATACTTATAGTACCATGTAATATCAATTTACTTTTAAACCAAGTTTAATAAGAGCATGAAAATACTTCCATATACTTTCCTTTGTCTTAGCGGATGTTTCTGGTCTATTCCAAATTTCTGAAACCTTATTGATTTCATCTATTAAAAATCCATACTCTGTGTTTTTGAGATTATTAGCAAGACCTCCTTTTATAAAGAATGATTCGTCTTTCTCAAGTAATCTGTCTTTATAAGGTTCTACGCAATACATAAAATTTTGAACTACTAGCTTAGGAGTAGTAGTCATCATGGCTTTAGATGTTTGTTTTAAAAGAAAAAGACTCGGGTCTGGATAAGATTGATAAAGGTCTTCGAAAAAATCTCCAAGAACTGTACAGAAAGTCTTAATAACTTTTTCTTCGCTCATTTGTAGTAATAAGGAACATTTTTTTAACTTAAATTAATCGTATATTTTTTCTTTTTATTTTAAAAGACTATATTAATATAAGATGGATGTTTTTGATAATTCTAATAAATATATAACGAATGTTATAGACATAAACGCAGAGGATAACTCTAAGATAAATCAACAACTTATAAGAGATATTGTTTTTGTTGATTCTAAAAACTATAAGTACCATCCTTCGTTTTCAAGAATTTACTATATATCTCCAGATTTCAAACAAGTAAACATAATATCGGTTTTTGACGAAATGAACAAAGAGAAACAGAATTTAGACAATCCAAATTTTACACCCGGTTTCTTTAGCTATCTTATGCAACAATACAGATTAACAAAGGAAGCCATAGACGATGTTTTGCAAATAGTCAAAGAAACTCCTCTAAAAGAAGAAATAGAAAAAAGAATAATGGGTTCTTATCAAGAATATAAAAAGAATATAGAGAACTATTTCAATGCTTTACCTCCTTCTCAGATACCAATGTCTCCAGAAGGACCAGAAGATAACTGGAGTAGATCATCTTATAGTCCTATTTCTTCTGGAATGTCTACCCCTACTACAGAAGAAGGTTCTTTGATAATAGAAGATTTGTTCGAGCAGTTAAAAAAAGAAGTTACACAAGAAGAAAAAATTTCAGTCTCTGATTTTGAGATTTATTTAAGATATCTATATCTTGTTTTAACAAAACAAAATATTCTCAAAGAAGTTAAGTATGAGGAAATATTTAAAAACTTTTTGTTAGATTCTAGTTTTTTAGCTATAGGGATACACTTAGAAGGGACGTCTAAATTCAGAATAGCAAAAACAAGTGATAAAGATATGACAAGAAAGATAAAGATTTTTACACATTCTGAGCATAAAATAACTCAGATAAAAACACTTTTACCAGATACTCTTTACTTTCTATATTACATCGATAAAGACATCTACATATCAGGAGAAGTAAGAAAAAATATGGTTATAGTTCTGAGAGTTATATTTTCTGAAAAATTTCAAATTAAGGATATCGAAAACTTAGAAGAAAAATTAAGTATTCACACTTATAAAATTTTGGAAAGATTTAAAAAACTTATACCTAATTTGATAGAAAATCCTGATAAAAATTTTGTAAAAATATCCATTAAAATGAAGCATTCTAAAGGTAAGATTGATAAGGAAATAATAAAAAATACATTTGTTTCAAATTTAAGAGAGACTCATAAAGGGACTGTTATAACTTTTGACTTAATACTAAATGATGTTACAACCCTCAAGAATGTTATTTATTCAGAAAAAGGGGGTTTTTCTAATTTTACAATAAAAGATATACCTAACAAAACTTTTATAGCAGAGATAGTGAATAAGATAACTTATCCCTTTAAAAGTGGAAGTAAAATAGAAGAATCAGAAAAGAAGGAAGTAAAGAAACAAAAGATAAAAGATTTAGCATCTTTAGGCATACCTTACGATTCTAGAAAATGTCAAAAAGATAGAAGAATAGAAGTATTACAAGAAGATGAAAAATCTAGTTACAATGCAAATAGAACTCTTAATTATAAAGGTAATCTGCTTGTATGTAAAAATCCTGAATATCCATATCCTGGAGAAACAAAGACTGGAATACCTTGTTGTTTCAAAAAAATACAGGTAAAAAAGGAGGTAAAACAAGCAAAAACTATTGATATCATAAAAACTATGAATACAAGACCTCTTCTAAAAGAAAAAGAAGAATTGGTTCAATTTAGAAGAGAAGGTGTAAATAACAAATTATTAGAAGATATATTTCCAGTAGATGAAGGATTCTACGCATTAACTCTGTCAGATACAAAGATAGGTCTTCCTGAAGTTTTAAGTCTACTATATGGTGAAAATATAATAAAGGATTCTTTTACCAATATAAAAAAAGAAGACGTCGAATATCTTGACATAGGAGACGAAAATGATATAAAAAATATAGTAAAAGCTGTAACTCTTAACAAGAAAGTTAATCTTTTTGTTGTATCTTACAATGATACAGATTTTTCATTCGTATGTTCTATGAGTGATTTCTTGTTGTTTGATAAGTTTATAATCATCCTGTTTTATAGGAATAACTATAAAATTTTAGTAAAAACAAATGAAGATACAAAACAAATAGGATGGGAGTTTAGTAAAACTAATCCTAATCTACAGCGTCTTATAAGAGCTTATAATATATCGTGTTTAGATATAAAGAACTGTGATTACAATATACCTGATTTAAAGAAAATAATGTTAGATGGAATTGTGAATATAAAAGTAGGAATAATAGATCCTATCGTAAATAAAATTATCTATTTAGAAACAGATAGAGGTATAATCCCTATAAAACCATCAAAGGTATCATATTCCATAACAACAAAGTTTATTTCTGATATAAGTAAGATAACTTCAGAAGAACAGACAGAGCATTTAAAAGAGCTGGAAACTGTATATCCTTATCTAAAACTCTCAGGAAGTGTCTACGATGAATCAAAAACAAAGATAACAGGATTAAAAACAATATGTAATTTTGTAATACCTGTAAAAGAACAAGAAACAAAAGAAGTTTCAGAAAAGGCAGAAGTATTTGAAATAGATATCTCTTCAAAGTTAAAAGAAGAAGTAATGTCTGGAGAGGAATTAGACGCTTATAATCAAAACTTTATCGAAAACTATCAAGAAGTTATACTCAATACAGTTAAAAAGTATTATAATGAAAACAACGAAGAAAGAAATACCATTTTAAACTTTGTATACTCTGCTCAATTTGAACAGCTATTAGAGTATTTGAATAAACTTTTTGTAATAAAAGATAAAGTAGAAATACCTATAGATAACAGCACATCTATACCTATTCCGATACAGTCTAATGATAAAATAGAATTTCTATCATATTTAACTTGGATACTTATGAACAACGGAGAGGAGTTTTTTACAGAGTCTATAATCAAAGATAGAACACAGATAGACGTATCTCTTATACCAAGTTTAGAAGAAGTAGAAATAGACAGTAATATCATAGATAATTAAAATTAACACGTTCTTATGCATTGTCCATATCTACGTTCTGGTTCTGGTTCTGGTTCTGGTTCTGGTTCTGGTTCTGGTTCTGGTTCTGGTTCTGGTTCTGGTTCTGGTTCTGGTTCTGGTT
>JACCDO012122180.1_pt1 | contig 12159 bp, 12 predicted proteins | sample 7446101 | NCBI WGS metagenome assembly JACCDO01 (sample SAMN15323440, study PRJNA562643) | freshwater metagenome | isolation source: river surface water | place: USA:Blue River Watershed | collected 2017-08-16 | reverse complement strand
TTAATGGAGGAGATAATGGAGGTTTAATGCATGTTATCAATCAAACTTTTTCTAAAAAGAATGGAAATATTTTGGCTATAAATTTTAAAGATTTTAAAATAAATAAAGGAGACTATGTAATAAGTAATATTTTTGATCGTCAAAGAAAACTTATAGAATATGCAGATATAATTTTGGTTTTACCAGGAGGTATGGGAACATTATCAGAATTAATGGATACAATTGTACTTAATGAAGTTTCAAAACCAGAAAATAAAAGAGATATTCTAATATTTAATTATAAAGGTATATACAATTTAGTATTAAAACATTTCGAAGAAATGAAAGATAAGAAATTTATAGATTCTGATTATATAAGTAAATTTAGAATTCGAGTTTTTGATAAATATGAAGACATAGTTAATTATTTAAATATTTTTGGTAATGAAACTAAACTAAATTGTTGAACTGTTTTTATAAATATTTTTATAAAAACTGATTTATTTTATTACATAACTAAACGTCCAAAATTAGATTCTAATATTCTAAATTCATTCTCTAATTTTAAAATATACATATTTTTAACTCTTAATTCACTCTCAAGTTTAGCTATTTTTTCATCTTTATCACACTCTTCTATCTTTAATTTTTCTATTTCATGTTGACATTTATTTTTACACTTTTTAAGGTGTCTATTTAAAGTATCTTTACATATTTCTTTCTCACAATATTGACATTTTATAATGTCACTAACAATAGTATGACCATCTACTTTTTTCTGTATATTTAAACAATATTTTGCTCTTCTTTTATGACTATTAAGAACCACAATATTTTTAAAAATATTTTCACAAAATTCACACTTTACTTCCATATTATAAATATAATCAAATCTTTAAATATTAATACACAAAAAATGTGTCTTAACTTACAATTTTTGTTTTAATAGTATTAATAACTTGTCCAGATATATCAGTTGGAACTACTGGAACATACTTACTAGCAACAAAATTAAAGAATAAAAATTCTATTAATCCAGTTATACTAAAAACCACAATATTCATAATTAAAATATGTTTTAAATTTATATTATAGTGAAAAACATACTTTAGAGTAATAGTTATACCAATAAATAAAATAAAGAGAACAACAATCGCTATTATACTGTTACGAAATAATAAACTATTATTTTTTTTGATCTCGGGTGTTTCTTCTTTAGATGTTTCAACTAATTTTTTTGATATATTATTTAATTTTTCCCAATCAATATTAATTTTAACTTGAGGTTCTAATTTCTTTTGCCAAGTATCAATTTGTGACAGAATGCCATCCGTTTTATCAATGACTAAATTATTAACAGTAGCATCTAAATTTTGTTTTTCTAATTTGGAAATATATGCAAAAAAGAAAATTGTCAGAAATGAAAAAAGAATTAAAATATGTAAAAAAATATCAATACCTAAACTAGCATCATTTTTATTCATTTGTTTCTTAACAATATTTTATTTTTTCTAAATTATTTTTATTTATTTCTATTTTCTTTCTCTAAAATAAATGTTTTGTAATAATAAAAATAGTTTAATTACTAATATTGCTTCAGTTATAATACAAGTTATTTTTATATTTTCTTTTTTAGTTGTATTTTATTTTATTTATGTTATAAGAGTTGAAAGTGAAGAATTTAAAAAACAAATAGAATTATTAACTAATAGTTTTTTTAATGACGTGAAGAATACAAATATTATTGAAATTGTAGGACAAAAAGGAACTACAAATATAAATTCAGAAGATCTAAAAGTTATTTATTTAGGTATTTTAGATTCGGTACAAGAAAAATTAAACTTACAAAATAAAAAAGATATTTTAGCTATTGACGAAAATAATAAAAAATTACGTGATAATTGTACTAATATTATTATAGGATTATTTGTCTTTTTATTAATATTTTTGTTAGTTTTGAATTGTCTACCAATTTACGCATTAGCACGTGAAGCTATTATTATTGTCTTATTTGTAGGATTAACTGAAGTGGCATTTTTAAATTTTATTAGCGGAAAGTATATCGCAGCTGATCCAAATCGTATAAAAAATAGCGTGGGAAACAGTATAGAAAAATGGTTAAAAGATAATAAAAAAATTAAAATTTAAAAACTTGAAAAGTAATATAAAATGCCAAAATTATACTATACACCTACTAGTTGTGGTGCTTCTTCCTTTATTGCTGCTTTTATGAGAGAAATTAGTATTGAATGTGAAGCTGTTGATTTAATGACTCATATTACCGAAACTGGAGTAGATTTCTATACTATTAATAAGAAAGGAAATGTTCCTACTTTAGTTTTAGATGATGGAACTGTTTTAAATGAAAATATCACATGTTTAGAATACATTGCTAATATACCAGGTGGAGTAGGGGAATTGGCACCAGTTGCTCAGTCTTCTGAAAGATATCAATTACAGCAAATATTATCTTTTTTAGCAACTGAATTACATTCTTCAATTGGATTATTTTTTAATCCTTCTTCAAAAGATCCGGAAATTCGACAATTTATACAAAGTGTTTTTAATAAAAAGATGGATTATTTACAAAAACATGTTATTGGAGAAAGAAAATTCGTTTTTGGTGATAGTTTTACAATTGCGGATGCTTATTTACATATTATTTTGAGTTGGACTGGTTATGTTGGTGTAGATTTATCTCAATATCCAGTAGCACACAAATATTATAAAGAAATTTGTGATTTACCAGGTGTTAAAGCTGCAAAAAATAGAATGTCAACTATTCCGAAAACAACTTTTTAATTTTAAAATTATTAATAATTTTAAATTTAGTTTTTTAATTTAATATTTTTTAAATAATTTTTAGCTTCCGGTATATATTTATAAATTATTTCAGATATACTTTGATTTGTATTATTAAATTCATTATCTATTTTAGTAGAAAGTTCAATTATATTTTTTATAAAATCAATAGTAATTGGTCCAAACATAAATAAATACTTATTAAACATAGATTTTAATGTACTAGAACGGAACCATAATAAAAATGAACCTAACCATTTTTCAAGTGTTTCTTTATCGATAAATTCTAATAAATAAATAAAATTATCTACTACTTGTAATAATTCTAAACATATTTTAGTTACAACTATATCTTTTTTTATTTTATCAACATTTTTATCTATATCTTTAGGAATATCCTGTTTTCTATAGAAAATTTCAAAATATAATTCAGTACTTTCAGGAAATGTAAAATTAATATCATTTAAATAAGTCGTAAAAAATTCTTTTTGAGCCTTTATTTTACTAATTGCTAAATTATGTTGTCTTTCAAATCTATCTTTTTGAGAATTTTCTATTTGGTAGTAAACTGTCATTAAAAGAGCAAAACCTCCTAAACCAGAAAACAATAAAATAATCCATTCATAACGAGATATTTTAGTATCCTTCTTTTCATATTTAATCCATAAGAAAATAATTAATATTATAAATACATAAATTAATATAATTTTTAAATAATTGTTCATTTATTTATTTTCAATATTTTATTGAAAAAAAAAACTATTTAGTTTCTATGAAATTTTTATCAATATATGAATTAACCTTTTCTAAAAGTTCATATGTGTAGTGTTTTTCATAATTATTTTTATATTCATAATAAATTTCTTCTAATTTAATGTAATCATTCTCAAATTTTTTATCAGAAATATTTTCCATCAGATACGAAAATATTCCTAATAATTTATATAATTTAGTCAAATCTTTTTTATTACTAATTATACGCATAGTTATAATATAAATATTTTATAGTACATATAAAAAATCAATTTTATTTTATAAAAAAAGTTTTAATATTTTAATATTATAAATATAAATGGGTGCAAATCAAAGTTCATCAAAATCTAAAATTGCTTTAGAAGAAAGAAAAAATGGTATATATTTAGTTAAAGTTGAAGGTTTACCAAATTATCCAATTTTATATATTCGCTTGTGTTGGGATCCTGTACAAAAACAATATTGTGTACCAACAACATGTGATCGTTTGGAAAAAGATAAATTACAAAGGAAAATTATTGTCGTTGGTTTTCGGGATTCTGAAGGTAACATTCACGAACAATCATTTTATTTAAGTTCCGGTTTAAATGCTATTCAGAGTTTAGAAAAATTTTTTAAAAAGGAATTTGTTTGTAAAATTGGAGAAAATGAAACTGGATGTGGTCTTTGGTTACCATTTTCAGGATTAGGTTATGAAAGAAATGTAAAAAATACAGAAGATGAAGTTAAATTAATGAAAAATTATTTTGATGGTAAAAAAGAAGTTTTCGGTCGATTTGCAACATATGATCTTTTGTTAATCTCAAGTTGTTTAGGTGGTCATTTCTGGGATAATAATTTTGATAAATTTACAAAATTTAATTTACCTAAATTACCAACATTATTTGAATTAATAGAATTAATTCCTTGTCATTTAAATACTACTACTTTTAATTCTAATATTACATGTTCGATATATATAAATAATTATATTGGTTCAGCAAGTATAATAAATTATGATTCAGAAATAAAATCTGGGGCTATAGAGGTTTTTAAAAGGTTTAATGTACCATTAGAATTACGTGTAAAATTTGATTTTGGTATATTATATTATTTATTAAATAATCCTATATCAATATTTTCAACTTATTCTTTTATTGCTAACTTACCAATAGAATCTCATTTTTCTGGAAATTATACTTATTTAACACATTATTATAATAATTTAAGACGTGTATACGTTAATGACAAAGATTATTATGATAAATTTATAGAACCATTTGTGAGAAGACAAAATTATCAAAAATTATTTTTTGAAGAAATTAATATCAATAATGAGTTATTTCTAGAAAAGATAAGTATAAAAGAAGAAAAAATGGAAATTTTTGATTTAGATAATAAAGAAAAAGAAAAAATTGAAAAAGAAGTAACAAAAAGTATTAATAAACTTGTGGAAAAGAAGAAGGAGTTAAAGAGTGAAAAGAAGGTAGAAATTAAAAATAATACAAAATTAGAAAAAGAAAATAAAGTTGGTAAAGGTACATTAGATTCTCCTTATATAAAATATGAAGATGCTAAAAAAGGCGAATATTATACTAAAGGAGGAAGAATATTTTTAAAAAGAGTATAAAATACAATTGTTTTAAGTCTGTCAATATATATTATTTTTTATAGTATAAAATTAAATACAGAAAAATAAAATTGAAATTTTAATTTAATTTTTTTATAAAATATATAATAAGTTTTTTTTTGATATTTTTTACTTATTATATTTTTTATAAAAAATATCAAAAAACCCAAAGTATTACGGCGTATATAACGTTATTGGAGTAATACAATTTATTTTTTTCATCATGATAGCTTCACGGCTAATCTACCCAAATTTTTCCCCTGAAGTAGAGTTACTCTTTGAGTAACTTATGTTTTTTATAATTTAAACTGAAAACGCCTTAATTTTAAAGTGTTTCAAAATTATAAAAAAGGGTGTAAAAAGAGTATAAATTGGAAAAATAAAAAATTTAAAATTGAATTTAATTTTAAATATTATTATTATAATGTAATTTACATATCAAAATATGATTAGTTATATAACAAAGACTATTGATAACAAAGAACAAATAATTGATACTATAGAGAGCGAGAAAGATGAAAATGGTTATTTTACAAGAACTGAATATATAAAAAAAGAGAATGGACAAATGGTTAAACGTGTTAGTACAATACGTAGTTACACAGTAACTAAACTTGTCCATAAAAAAGTATTAGAAAGAAGAGAAAATTGGAAACCATTTGGTTTGGCAGCAAGTGGTAATAATAATGTTACATTTGTATCAAATGAAGAAATATTTATGGAACCACCTTCTCCGCCATTAAAACCACAAACTGTTAATTTATTTCATACACCCGAGACTATTTGTCCAGAATGTAATTTTCATCATTTTACATTAAATTGTCCTAAAACAGATAATACTAAACGTATTGATAATAGTAAAGATACAAGTAAAGATGATTACAGAAAAAGATCTGACTCATTTCGCGAAGATAAAAATGATCGTAAAAAGTTTGATAATAAAGACTTTAAGAAAAATGATTTTAAAAAAGATAAAGAAATGTCATTAGAAGAATTTGATAAAGTTAAAAAAGAACGTCAAGAAAAATATGAAAAAAATAAAAAAGAAGAACAAAATATTTTGAAAATTAGTAATTTACCATCTGGTCTTTCTCCGGCTGATTTTTATAAAATGTTTTCCCCAGGAAATGTTCAAAGTGTCTATTATAATAATAATATTGCTTTAGTTAAATTAAAGAATATCGAAGAAGGAATGAAGTTAGTAGAACATTCCGAGAGACATAAGTTTGGTTATAATAATCAATTAGTTAAGTTTCAAATATAAATGTAATATAAATATTTAATTTATATACTTTATAAAGTATATAAATTCAAATTATTATCGATGCTAATTCTTTTTTAAAAATATTATTATTAAATTCTAATTCAGATATTTCAATATTTTTTTCTAATAATAAATCAGTATTATTCTTATTCATAAGATTAGTGGTAATTTCATTTCCTTTATTTTTAATACCACCTTCTACAAGATAGTTAGTTAATTTTTTAGCATTATAATCTTTTTGAATATCTCCGCACTCATCTTTATATTTAAACATTAATCGATTCGGATCTGTACAAATATAAATATAATTTCCATTTTCGTCTCTTAATATATTTTCTGCTGCGAATTTAGCCATTCCTTTTTGTCCTTCTAAAAAATAATTAGCATCAAATTTTTCAAGTGCATTTCTAACTTTATCAATATCACGAAAATCAAGATGTGATGAAATACTAAGTATTTTATTATTATTATTATTACTATTATTACTAGTTTTTGGTTGTTTAGCAATATCAATAAATGCTTTGTGTTCTTCTTTATATATATTGTTTTCTCCCTTTAGAAAATTAATTAAATTTTCTTGTTCTTTGATAATTTTATCTTTTTCAATAATAATTTCATCTTTTTCTTGTAATTTTAGAACATAATTTTTAATAATACACGTGCTTTCATGCGATGTTAAATGACTTTTCTTATAAAAAATTTTATCACAACAACAAATATATTCTGAAACAATATTTTCTTTACCTTGAATTTTAAGACAATATTTTGCAGTATTTTGATGAGTGGTTAAAATAGATTTGTTTTTGAATGTTTTATTACAAAATTGACATTCCATTTTTATATTGAAAACTAATCTTTTAAATTAGTTTTCCAAAAATTTCCAAAATTTTTGGAAATTTTTGGAAATTTTTGGAAATTTTTGGAAATTTTTGGAAAAATTTGGAAAGATAAAAAAGTACTTTGCAGGTTCAATCAGTTCGATTTTTGCACTTTACGAACATTTTTGTTCAACACACACAACTTTTGTGAGTGTAAAATTTTTTTATTTTTTTCAAAAAATAAAAGTTTTTATATTTTTCCGGAATTTTTCTTTTTCCGGAAAAAACTTTTTTTAAAATTATTTTTTATAAATCTCAAAATTTTTTATGAAAACAGAATTTTTTTTTAACTTTTTTAAAATTATTATTTTATAATAAATGCCTAAAAGTCTGAAAAAAAAATCTCATTCTAAAATTATAAATAGAAAAAGTAGAATTAGTAAAATAAACAAAAGAAGTAAAAGGAGTAAAAAAACTAGTCAGGCAAAATTTAGAAAGAGTAAGAAGAGTAAGAGAAGTAAGAGAAGTAAGAAAATAAAAAAAAGCGTAAAAAAAGTTTCTAAATCACTACAACAAATTGTTAATGTTGAAGTTAATCTCTTTGAAAAAAATAAAAATACATCTATAGATCAAAATGAAGCTATTCATATTATAAGTAAAAACTATAAAAAAATAGAACTTTGGTATAAGTTTAATATTTTTCAAATGTACGGTTTAAGAAATTTAAAAGTTGTATATAAAAATAAGAATAAATTTATTATTAGTTTTAAATCTGCCTTTATTTTTCAGAAATGTCATATGGAACTATTAGCAGATCCAGATTTTGAAGAGAGATACGTTATTATTTTAGAAAAAGAGATTAAAGATGTAGATAATAAAAATTTAGTAAGTATTGAAAAAATTACATATAATATACATGGAAATATAATTTAAATATTTTTAATTAAGATTATTAAAAATATGTTTATAAATTATGCTTATAAAATTATAAATAAGTCCAATGTTCATTTTCAAGAAGAAAAATCAATAAATTACTTTTTTCTTCATCACTTTTATTGCTAGCAAATAAAATCGCTTTTTCTTTATTATGAAAAATAGAAACATCAATCTTTGAAATAGAACTTTCTTTTAATATTTCTAATAATACAGAAACTTCTATTTCTCCAACAAATGTTCCATCTGTCTGAACTACTTTTTGAATATCTTCGATAAATTCATTTAAGTATTCATTTTTAAACTTATTTTCTCTATAAAATTTAATCAATACATAACGTGTATCTGCAAAATCAAATAAAATATATTTAAAAGTTTCTATAAACTCTTTATCCTCAAAGTTTAATACCATATTATAAAAAAGATCTTGGTAACTACGAATAAATGAAGGATGAGTTGATAAAAAATTTCGCAAACTTAAAATAAAACTATTTTCATTATATAAATTTAAGCTTAATTTATTTGCTAATTCATCTATAAGATCTTTTTCTAATAATGATCTATAAATAGCACTATAGAAACAATTACCATCTTGAAGTGTTGGTTTTTGTCGTATTTTTGTAGGTTGTTCTAATATATCTAATAGATTTTCTTCTAATTTTCCTTTTGTCCATTTAAACTCCAAAAAAAGAGTAAATATGAATAAAATATTAAAAAAAAATATAGATAACAATATTATATATAAAAACATAAAAAATAATTTCTTTTATACTTAAATAATATCAATCTTTAAATATCAAAATATTTATGCTAAGACTGGTACCATTCCAGTAGGATCATTGTCATCGTTATCTTCGTCATCATTTTTATTATTTTCTATTTCTCCTATTTCTTCTCTTTCTTTTTTTAACATTTCCTCGCATCTCTTTCTTTTTTCATTTATTTCTTTAATTTCTTCTTCTAATATGTGAAATCTATTTTCAAGAATTTTATATTCTTTTTCAAATCTTATTTCTTCTTTTACATCTTCAATAAATTTTAAAATTTCTTCTTCTGTAGGTTCTAGAATATTAAATTTTAAAAAATTAGTTTGTATAGGTTCATTAAAATTAAAGTATTCAGAAATATTATTATATAAATCAGAAATATATTCCATTTAATAAATTTATTATAAGTAAATTTTAAATTTTAAAATAGAAAAAGAATTTAAAGATTATTGTGTTTATTTATAAAATGATTATACCAAAAATTATTCATAATATATCTTTACATAAAGAAGTAAATAAAAATGAGATTTTAAAAATTCAAACATTTATAAAAAATAACTATCCTGGTTATGACTATATTTTATGGACAGAAGAAGAAATAAAAAATAGAGGTATTAAATTTTTATCTAAAAAAACAGAAACTATAACTGATCCTGAGATTAAACAAATTGTTGTCTTGTTAGAAATATTATTTAAATATGGTGGTATATACGTTGATAATGAAATTTTCTTTGACGTTAAAAATATTAAAGAGTTAGCTGAAAATGAAAATTTATTAGAGAATAATGGATTTTTTATGAATGATAAAGGATCATTATCTGATAAAATTTTTGGGTTAGATAAAAAAAGTGACATTATAAAGATGTTTTTAACAACTAAAAAATATACAAAAATGAATTATAAAACAAAAGAGGAATTATGGAAAAATTTACTTGATTTGATTAATAATAATAGTATAGCTGAAAATATTAAAATTTATGAAGAAAATTACTTTTTTGATAATTTAATTAAATATGTTGTTTTATATTGTAAAAAAGAACGCAAAAAATATATGAAAGAACAATTTGCTAAATTAAATTTTAATAAACCTGTTGAATTTTTTAAAGGATTTACACCAGAAAATTCTGTTGATTACATTCAACAAAAATATGAAAAAGTCCCAGAAAAAGATACTGAAATAACTTGTTTTCGTAGTCATATTGCAATTTTAGATAAATATAAAGATAGTCATTATAAATATATTAATATCATGGAAGATGATATTTCAATTTTAAATAATATTGATTTGCATAATAAAATTGTTCAAGTTATTGAAAAATGGAAGAAACATGATAACATAGATTGTGTAACATTAGGATATAATTTATGTGCCCCAGGTAGTATATTTGATACTTTGAAAAAAGATGATGATTTTTATTATATTGCAAATGAATATAACGGATTTTGGGGTTTACAAATGACTTTATATAAATTAAAAACAGCTAAATATTTAGCTTCAAATTTTCATGTATCAAATACAACAGAAATATTTAAAAATATTGAAAATATGGAAGAAAAATATCATATCAAAGTATCAAGAATACAAATTGATTCATTATTAATGAATTATTGCAACTTTGGGGTAATTTATCCACCTTTATGTATTGAAAATCCAACATTTGAAAGTTCTATCAATCGAGGTTTACAAAATCATCAAAATAAATTTTTTATGAACCATCCAAAAATTGATTTTTTAAATTATTATCAGGTTAATCAAAATGTTATTGATTCAATTATTACAGACTTTAATATACCAAATAAAGAAGGATTTTGTAAAAATAAAAGAACTATAGCTATATCATTTGGATCACCAAATACACCTATGGATTTATATTCTAATGGTATTAGACAAAATGTTCTAAATTTTTATGAAGTTTTATATTATATTGGACACGAAGTTTATTTAGTTGTTGATAAACCTATTCCAAATGATTTTGTTAATATTTTTAAAAGAAAATATAGAACAATTATTTTTGGATCACCTGAATACGAAAGTATAAATTTTGAAATATTTTTTCAAATGGGATTAAGTATATCATATGATGCTATAAAAAAATTAAAAGAAAAGAAATGTAAATTTGTAGGTTATAAATGTGGTAATGATTATATTTTTGATATGGAACAAGTACTTTTTTCAAGTAGAGATACTGATTGGCCACAGCATTGTGATTTTTCTTTTAATAAAGTATTCGATGAAATATGGTCTATACCTCAAATGGCGAATACAAATCAATACTATTGGAAAACACGTTATAGATGTGAAACAAAAGTTATACCTTTTATTTGGTCACCTGCCTTCTTAGATGCCATTATATTTATTGATAATTTAAATAACGGAGGTAAATATTATAATCAAGGTCCTTCAAAACGAATAGGTATATTTGAACCAAATTTAAACGTATTTAAATACGCATTACCAGCTTTATATGTATGTGAAAATGCTTATCGAGATTTAGAAAATAAAGATCTTATCGAAAGAGTATTTATTACTAATATATTAAATAAACAAAATAAAGAAAAAGAAGAGAAAAAAGAAGAAAAAGAAGAAGAGAAAAAAGAAGAGAAAAAAGAAGAAAAAGAAGAGAAAAAAGAAGATAAGAAAGAAGAACAGTCTAAGAAAAAAAATTATGGAAATTTTAACGAATTACAGTTTAGTCGAATGACATATTCTTTAGACTTATACAAAGATTCTAAATTATCAGTTGAAGGAAGATATGTCATATTATATTTTATGTCAAGATATGCTCATATTGCAGTTTCTCATCAATGGGAAAATCCTTTAAATTATCTATATCTTGATTTAGCTTGGTTGGGATGGCCAATTGTTCATAATGCTCATTTATGTAAAGATATAGGCTATTATTACGAAGGTTTTAATTATGAAGAAGGTGGAAAAGTTCTAAAGAATGTTATTGAAAATCATGATAAAAATATTGATGCTTATATTTGTAAAAATCGTCAATTATTAGAAAGATATTTACCAACAAATAAAGAATTATTACAAGAATATGACAGATTAATTGATAATTTATTTATTCATGATATTGAAGAACTTAAAGTAACTGAAGATGTTAAAGATGTTGAAGTAGAAAATAAAAAAACTGAAAATATTGTAAAATTAGAGGATGATAAAAAAGTACTTGAAGTTGTTGTAGAAAAAGATGAAGAAGTACCAACAATTAAAGAAAAACCCGA
>JACCDO012044500.1_pt1 | contig 12160 bp, 7 predicted proteins | sample 7446101 | NCBI WGS metagenome assembly JACCDO01 (sample SAMN15323440, study PRJNA562643) | freshwater metagenome | isolation source: river surface water | place: USA:Blue River Watershed | collected 2017-08-16 | reverse complement strand
TGTTCTAATTGCTCAAACTCTTATTTATAGAGACCCAACTGTAGCAACTACATATCCATCATTTGTTCCTGATTCTGTTTATAACCAAGATTCAATGAAATGCACTATAGTATTTCAAGAGACGCATAATTTACCAACAACTGGTATTGTGGATTCTGATACCGCACAAATAATTTTAGATTTGTATTCTAATGATGGCATCAAAGACACGGGATTTACCGCTTCATCATTAGGATATATGTATAAAGTTAATATTAAGGTTTATAGCAATAGATCTATTGAAACAGTAGGTACATTATTCGATGCTAACAATAATGTCTTACTTCAATTCCCAACGCGTACACATGGTAAAAGGGATGATGATGAGTCATATCCATGGCCAGATTTTGGAAATGGCGACATCGGACTAAATCAATTCACTAGCAGTGGCGCAACAATTACTGGTATCATTGAAATTGATTTAAATACTCCAGAACCTGATCCTCAAGTTTATGGTCCTTGGCCTGTGAATAGATTTGTTCGGGGTATAGCAGGTAATGCAGCGTTATTATTACCTAATATTCGCGATGGAATTTTGATCCATACAGGTAATTGGACCACTGAAGAGCACGGAACATGGAATCCATCAATGCAAATGCCTAATTCTGCTGGTTGCATTCACTCTCATCCCGAAAGTGTTGAAAAGATTTCTACAATATTACAATCTATTGGAGTCAAAGCAAATACCAATACTTACTCCGGAAAAAATTATCCATACAAGCCACAAGGAATAGCCGTGGTTGAATTAATAAATTAATAAATATTTTAGTCGTATTATAATATAATTATTTACACTATATTGAAGTTATTTTGCTACAAGTAATACAGTTGAATGGATCATAATTTATATTTTCACCATTTTTTATATACAATAACCTATATGACATGTGATGGAGAACAACGGTTGTTCAACAACTATTTATTACTAATAGGTAGGAAACCTAGGTCCGGGGTATGGACAGACAAAAATAGTAAGGATAATTTCCGGCCCCTGCGGAGAAAAATAGGTTATATGTACCACATTTTCCACTGGAGACCGAAACGTTCCGACCACTACTAAAAGAATTTGACTTTCAGAGTACACTAGTAGTTGTATCACTTCGTTTGAAAAAGATGCTAACACAAAGCTTCAAATGTTCCAAATCTGTATTAGAGCACGGTGCATTGCGCAAGGGTGTGGCCACTGCTTCAGACACCCGTCCTATGTTCACATTTCTTTCCTCTAATTATAGTAAGAAGGAACACTCTTATTTTCCTGTAATACCTGGTAAAGTCAGTTCTATGCGTCCAGTCCCCAAGCACATAAAACATCCAGAGTATTCAATAAGTGGGGTTCCACACAATGCAGGTAACGCAATTTTTACTGTTAAATATGACAGCGACGAGTTTAAGAAATTGAAAAAGTCTGCCCAGCTAGCAAGGAGGATGCTTGAGTTTGCTTGTTCTTTAGTACAACCTGGCATAAGTACTGATGATATTGACCATTTGACACACAACGAAATTATAAAAAACGGTGCGTATCCTAGTCCAATAAATTACTGCGGTTTCCCTAAAGCAATATGTACATCAGTTAATGAAGTAGTCTGTCACGGAATTCCAGACGATCGTAAGTTACAAGAAGGGGATATATTATCAATTGATGTATCAATATTTCTAGATGGTTATCATGGTGATAATTGCGGCACAATTATAGTAGGAAATAAAAGTGATGATATTGGGGTGAAGTTAATTAAAGCTACTCAAGAGGCGTTAGATGCAGGTATTGCTGCATGTAAACCAGGCGCTTGTTTATCTAGTATAGGAGATGCGATTGAAAATGTGGCATCTTTATATAAATTTAAAGTCATTCACGAGTTTTTAGGCCATGGTACAGGTCCAATTTTACATATGCCCCCAATGGTTCGGCATTATAAAAACAATACAAAGTTAAAATTAATTCCCGGAATGATTTTTACAATTGAACCCATACTATGTGAAGGTTCCCGAAAAATAGCAGTATGGTCAGATGGTTGGACAGCTGTCACAGTTGACGGAGGTAGAGCAGCGCAATTTGAACACGAAGTATATATAACTGAAAACGGCGCAGAGATATTAACCTTGTAGTAATTATAATGTATTATTAAATGTATTGTATTATTTTTAGAAATATAAAACAAATAGGATAAGGTATATTATTACTTTGGACATATTGTTGAAGTTGACGACGACGTGCGCGCATCCACTAGACTAAACACAGATTGAACAGCCATTAATATAGTTGATATTGCTACAACAGATCCAATAGAAAATGAAATGTATGAATACCTTTTGTACTTCTCCACCAAGTAACTTACACCAAACTGTCCAATCGCAGTCGTGATCAACCCTACGATGCATAGAAACCAAGCATAGTCCCAAGTTATGGTACCAAATGCTATAAACATAGTTGTCGCAGATACAGACGTAAACATAATCATTACTGCCACAGTGCCTGAAGCTACAAGCGGATGCACACCCATTTGCAACATTAAAGGACCTTTAACTATTCCGCCACCAATGCCGAACATTCCAGCAAAAAAACCAGCAAAAAAGCATATACAAGGATAGATTATAGTATTTCGTTCATTCCATTCTATATCACCAGTAATATATTTGTAGTTTAGCCTTTTTTTCAGCTGCCATTTATTAAGTAGTATATTTCTACCATATATTGACACACCTAAAATCCAACCGAATACTACAAAAGTCATGAACCAATATGATGTAGAACCACATTCGATTCCTATCGGAGATGGTAACGTTTTACCACCCCCTTTAATAAAATTCAATCCTATTACAACAATTACTAACACAATAATAATAATCACCTTATCTTGTGGGGTTTTGCTTTCAGTTTCGTATAAGTCATCTATCTCACTTTTAACAATTCCATCATTCAACGACTCTGCATTTCCAGAACTCAGTAGTAAGCTGGAACTTTCATCAGATTGTGCTAGCTCTATCTGCTTATCAACAACCTTTGACAATTCACTTTTGTTTTGTTTGTTAAATTCAATTGATTCCTTTTGATATTGCGATATTGCCTTTTTAAGTGTTTCATACGTAGTTTGTGCCAATAACAATACCAACAATAAAACCAATATCCAATCCGGCAAAACTTTGCCAACTAATGCACCTACAATAGCACCCGCCATTGTTAAAGGCTCCATAATCAAAATTAAATCCCAATCTACTAATGGTCTGTTTACCAATGGATGGCGTTTGGAAAAGTTTAAAACCATATTAACTACACTACTTCCCAAAATTATAAAGTTACTTAATGCAATTGCATACTTCGGATGAAAGTTGAAAACCAAAATTAATAATGGTACTATTATCCCACCACCGCCAACTCCACCTGATGCTGCTATCATCAAACCTATTCCTATTAGAAATGTACCAAAATAGTCATAGCCATCCAACGGAAATAAATCTTTATGTTTCACTTCCTCATTTATACTTTCTAATAATCTTTGTATAAAGTTACCACCACCGTTACTACTCAAATCATTCAGGTGAACATACTCATCAATGTTACCTCCATTATTACTCAGACTATTTACATGAAAAGTAAACATCGAAAGGAACAAAACTGCGATGGCAGTACATCTACCCATGATGCTCAAGAGCTGATTTCTTGATGCAGCTGGGCTATGGTAAACCGGCGAGGACAGGGTGACGTGGAGTGTCTAGCAGACGCTAATCAGTAGCGTAAACACGTTGCAAGAATATCCTTGGATCGAGACAAAAGCGTCTGTCACCTTAAACCGGCCCTACCAAAGAGTCAGAAAGATGGAGGAGAACACACGCGACGATTGACAAGTTGCGCAACAATTACAAGTGCTATACATGTGTGGCATGGCAGTAACAGATGCTATAAAGATTGTAATGTAGCTGGTCCAACCCGCAATAAATGCAGGCGGAACAAGCCGGGCTTTCTCAAGGACAAATCCAAAATACTAAACTTTTTTTTTTTATTATTCATTATTCCGCAGGGGGTTGACAACCAAGGTTGTAATTGAAAAATGTCATCAATAACCGGAGTAGGACCAAAGTCTATTGCTAAGTCATTTAAGGATGCAAACATCCCGGCAGGTTATGTCGCAGGCATAGGAAGAGGTGCAATGGGTTTCACTACCCGATCAGATTTAGGTCCATCAAAACCATTAGTGCCAGGTCTTCCAAGTACAATATCAATAGTTTCCGAGCCTAATTTTGGCCAAGCACCAGTGGGATATGTTGCTGGTCGTGGAAGAGGTATGGGTGACTTGGCAAAGCAACAAGCCGCTGCTACAACTCAGAGCGATAATAATTTAGGGGTTACTACTGTTGACGATGACAGATTTAATGTATCGGATTCACACTTCGATAAGAATTTGGGATACGAAGACGAAAGGGGAATATTCGCTTTGCAAAATAATGACGAAGAAGATATTGAAGCGGATATAATATATAGTAAGGTTGATGAATACATGGAAAATAGACATAAAAGAAAATTAGAACAGACATTACTCAGTAATAATAGTTCTGCAAATATTATTGGGAATAATCGGCCTAAAATTTCAGAACAATTTGCGGATTTAAAGCGTGAATTAGCCTCTGTCTCAGTAGAGCAATGGGAGTCAATACCTGAAATTGGCGATTATTCTCTAAAATACAAGCAAAGTAATAAAAAAGAATCTATGATGTATACACCAGACTTTATTATTCAAGATAATGCTAATAAAGTTAATAATAGTGTCGGCGGTACGGCAACTGTTAATATTGCTACAGGTTTATCTGATGCTCGAGGTACTGTTTTAAGTTTAAAACTTGATAAAATGTCTGATTCTGTTAGTGGCCAAACTGTCGTAGACCCCAAAGGATATTTAACGGATTTAAGTAGCATTCAAATAACTTCCAATGCCGGAATGGGAGACATAAACAAAGCTCGAACTTTACTGCAATCAGTTATTACAATTAATCCACGCCATGCTCCTGGATGGATTGCTGCCGCTCGAGTCGAAAGAGAAGCAGGAAAATTAGTACAGGCTAGGAAAATTCTAAAACAAGCGTGTGATTCATGTCCTGAAAGTGAAGATGTATGGTTAGAAGCAGCTGCATATAATACCCCTGAAAATGCTAAGGTTATATTAGCAAGTGCTGTACGAGCAATTCCGGCATCTGTTAAAATTTGGCTTAAAGCCGCAGAACTTGAAACTTTGGTGGCGCAGAAAAAGATTGTATTGAGGAAAGCTCTAGAAATTATACCAAATTCCGTGAAATTGTGGAAAGAAGCTATACTACTAGAAGAAGATGATGATGCACGAGTTATGTTAGCTAGAGCAGTTGAATGTGTACCACATTCGGTTGATATGTGGCTTGCTTTGGCTAAGTTAGAGACCCATGATAACGCCAGAAAAGTTCTGAACCAAGCTCGAGGGCATAATCCAAGCGAGTATATAATATGGATTACAGCGGCCAAGTTAGAAGAAGTTAATGGATGTAATCTCAATATGATAGAATTAATAATCGAGAAAATGATGCAGTCATTATCACAGTATCAAGTTGTTATAGACAGGGATACATGGATTAAAGAGGCTAATGCATGTGAAGATGCGGCTTGTATTCTTACGTGCAAAGCACTAATTAACAATACCATTTTTTTAGGTATCGACGATGAGGATCGCATTAATACATGGATGGACGATGCTGAAAATTGCATCAATTGTAGCCCCAAAAAATACATTGAAACGGCACGGTCTATATATACTTATGCGTTAAAAATATTTCCCACAAAGAAGGCTATTTGGATAGCTCTAGGATTTTTAGAAAAAGAGTATGGTACCTCTGATTCTTTAGATACGGTATTAAAAGACGGTGTTAAGAATTGCCCAAAAGCCGAGACATTATGGCTTATGGCTGCGAAAGAAAAATGGACTCAGGGTAATATACCCGCTGCTAGATCAATACTTAAAGATGCTTATGATCATAATAGTGACAATGTTAATATATTTTTAGCGGCGATAAAATTGGAGTGGGAAATTAACGAATTCCAGCATGCAAGGGTATTGTTAAGTAAAGCCAGGGAGAAAGCCTCATGCGAAAAAGTTTGGATGAAAAGCGCTTTATTAGAAATTGAAGTTGGTGAATATAAATTAGCATTGCAATTGTTGGAGCAAGGATTAAAATTATTCCCAACTTTTGATCGACTATACATGATGTGTGGTCAAGTTTATACTAATCACTTAAATGATGTCGAAAAAGCTAAAGAATATTACAACAAGGGATTAAAAAATTGCCCATTATCAGTACCAATATGGAAGTTATTAGTGCATATGGAGGTTACACAAAATAATTTGATAAAAGCTCGATCATTACTAGAAACAGCGCGATTAAAACTGCCGAATAGCGATGAAATATGGCTAGAAACAATTAGATTAGAAAGATTATCAGGTGCTAGTGAAAAAATTGTTGATCTTCTATTATCTAAAGCATTACAAGCTTGTCCAAACAGTGGTATTATATGGGCTGATGATTTGATACAATGTCCAAAACATCAACAAAAATCGAAATCTATTGAAGCGATGAAAAGATGCGAAAGTAACCCTTATGTTATGCTTGCTGTTGCGAGAATATTTGATCGGGATGGTAAAATTGATAAAGCAAGAAAATGGTTCGAAAAATGTGTTACAATCGACCCTAAAATAGGTGACTGTTACGCATACTGGTATTGTTGTTTACTTAAATTAAAAAGTACTAATAGTGAATTATTTGAGCAGAGGCATATTGATTCCATTGTTGAAACTTGTGTGGTCGCAAAACCAAATAAAGGTGAGCTGTGGTGTTCAACAAAGAAACAGACGGAAAATAGAAGACTAAGTTGCGACATAATATTAAAAAAAATTGTAAAACAAATATTAAAGACAACTTAGTTACCTTCTACAGCTATGTTTTATTATGCCGTTGCTATGAGCTTAAGTAATTGCTGAATTTTCTCATCATTACGAGCTATTGATGCTTTTAATGATGATACCTTAGTTACTTGTTCATTTATTTGATCTTCAACATCACTTTGCTCTCTGTGTAAATTATGAAGTATTTCCCTAGATTTTCTTCGTTCCTGCTCCACAATCGATTCATATTTTCTACATTCATCTTCCCACTTATGTAATTCAGTAGTCATTAATCCAACATCCTCTTGAATGTAATCCATACATGCACCTAACGGACCGGTGTGTTGCACTAGTTGTTGAATTGAAGAACGTATTCTTTCAATGTCACCTTCTCCGATTGGGGCACCACTACCTTGACTAGAGCCAGCCTTTTTTTCATTTCCACTTTTCTTCAATCTGCCTAGTCTTATACCGCTACCACTTTTGTTATTTGTTTCATTAACTGGTCCAGATTCATCATTATCTACTATATTACTTCCTACGGCACGAGCAAGCTCTTGTTCCGCTTGTCTACTTAAAATATCTTTGACTATTTTACTTTGTGGGTCTGATTTTTGATTACTTTTCCCATCAGATTTAACGTCATCCGCAAGTCTTGTTTCATCAATTATTTCATCGTCATCATCATCTTGACCATCAATAAGAATACCTTCGGCACGTTTTACTACTTGTTGTGCATCTTTTCCCACAACTTCTTTCGCACCATCCTTAACTTTAGGTGGACGTCGCCTAGCTGTCATTGGTCTACCCGATCTCTTACTCTCACTATCTCCTTCGTCGCCTTCAGACGAAATAGTAGCTTTATTGTCAGCGTTTTCTTTCTTATCATCCCGTGTAGTGATATGATCATCTTTTGGATCCGCCATCAATGGCCTTTGTATTGGTTTAGGGGCTTCTTCTTGATCCAGATGAGATGCAACAGAAAATTGATTAGTATTACCATTATTACTTGTACTAATATTTTCTGGTAATCCCATTTGATTCAATACTGTTTTTACAGCGATTCTTGAGTCAGGCATGTGTTTACACGCCACTGCCAATAATTGAAGAAAGTTATTTGTAACTTGAGGGTCAGCACCGGCAACAATTTTTATTGGTTTAGCTTCAACTAATGTATTTAGTTGTACACCAACTAGTCTTATAATTTTTTCTAAAAATTGAAGTTTTTGATTTTTTTCGTTAATATGTGCACTATCCATTTCTTCTGGAGTGAATAAATCAGAGGCAAACCCTGTTACTTTTACCACTTCCATAATTATATCATGTAAAAATCTGAATGGGGGCTTGGATAATAGTTTCTCTGTGAGTCTAGGCTTAGTAATAATTTCACCTAGCAACATTTGTGTCGTTGTTTCTAAACTATCACAACGTTCTATATATGAATCTAAATTGGGGGGTGGTACTGCACCCCCAAATCCAGTCAAGCCTGTATCAGCTGTGGCCATATTAGGTTTACCACCTCTTGTTCCACCTCTACTTTTTCCTCTTTCAACAATAACAGAATCATTTTTAGAATCAGAAACATCTCTTGATAATTTGGAATCAGATACTGTATCGGCTGCTTTGGATCCAATATCTACAATCGTATCACTTTTTGATTCAGCCTTGCTACTTGATTTACTTGGGATTGGGCGTGATCCAGGAGTCTCGTTATTCAGACAACGCCTCACTGCCTCTTGATTATCAATACTTGCATTAGTTGCACATTCGGCTAGCGCTAACAGAAACGCATTTGTATTTTCTGGTTCAATCCCTGCGACGACTTTAGCAGCTCTAATATCAACTTCTTGTCCCTAATAAAGTTAAAGAAAGTAAAATTTAATATTCATAAAATTATAAAATGAAAGTTAACTTTGAAAATACCTTGCAAATTCCCACAAGATTAAATATCTTTTCGAGATAATTAATTTTTGCCTGTCTATCTGTTATCGTTGCCGAATCTAATTCAGACTCATCGAATAAACCTTCGGCAAAACCAGTTGTCGTAGTGATACTTGTCACTATATCATGTAAAAATCGAAACGGTGGCTTCGATAGTAATTTTTCATTTAATTTGGGCTTCGTAATGACCCGTCCAAGTTGAACTTTGACATCCTCTATCAAACTCTCAAGACTCATTTGAGGTTAATTAACGTCCCCGTTCCGTTTTGTCCACTTTCAGGCGCTTTTTTTTGAATTTTTTTGGCCTCTTCCAGGTTTTTTAAATTTTGGCACCAACAAATATTTGTTGGTACAAGTCTACCACACATAATGATTAAGGGCGATAAAGACAAGTAATTTATGTCCCAACCATGGAGTCGATTTCCTTAGAGCGTAGCGATTTGTTGGTGGTAGAACCACTCACTTATACGCAAACTATGAAATTGCTTCCAGTCGGTAACTCTAAAATGGTCCGCTACTTTTATTTCATGACACACTTTACTTAATTTATTACTTACTTTTACATAATATAGCAGAAGCTGGTAATAGGAGACGATTCGGGGACATTGTACTGTTATGAATTTAACAAAGACAAAAAAAAGGATGGCGTACCTCAAATAATATTTAGTGAAAGACTCTTTGATGTACCTATTTCAAGTATAACAATTGGTATTAATCCTACAAAGCGCGACAAGCCATTCATATATGCAGCATCTTGTGGACAAAGGATCAAAGGCATGTCGAAGAAAGGAATCGAAGAATTTAGTTTAGAATCGTCGCTTACTGAAGCCTTCAGTAATATTGTAGCTACAGATACTAGGTTATGGACTATTTGCGAAAGCATTTTTAATATTTTCGATAATAAAATAAGCACGTCATTTTACTTGTGTAAAGATCAAGTGAATGACATAATAGTAGAAAAATTTTTACACAGTGGTCAATTTTCTGCTATATTAGCATGTAGAGATAATTGCTTGCGCATTGTTGATGGATCTCAAGTAGTATTAACTATTGCTACACCAGCTGCAGTTTCTACCATGGTTGCAATACCATCATTGCAACCAAATGCAGATTCAATGACTCTTATTTTAGGTTTAGAACACGGAAGTATTTGCTGCATTGAGGTATTTACCATAGGCACGCATCAAATTTTGTGGACTTTAGAGGATAATCCGAGACGGTGCACCGTAAGATGTTTAGATATATGTGATATAAGTAAATGTGGGGTACCAAGCATTATTGTAGGTAGAGATGACGGACGTCTAGAAATATTGACACGTACTGAAAAATCAGTGAAAGTGTTATTTTCTAAAGATTTGGGAGAAAGTATAAGGTCAATAGCATGTGGATTTTTAAGGTCTCCTGATTACAAAGAAATTGTTGTTGCCACTTACTCAGGAAAAGTCATAGCATTTACTACAGAACCAATATTAAACCGTGCACCTGCAGATACACATGGTCGCACAATAAAAACAGTATATAATGAAAATCATATTAATGCACTAAAAAAGGAAATAGATGATTTGAGGAAAAAAGTAGAGAAAGATAAAAGTAAAAAGGTGTTAACTCAAAGCATCAGTGCTATGAATCAAGACGTTCCAATCAGTTCTAAATTTGTTTTGGACCCTAGTAAGGCAGCATATATACTAACTTTAGAAATTCAATTTCCAATTGATTTAGTAATAATTAGAAGTTCTGTGTCACTAGAGTTAATTGATTCAGACGTAGGCAATACCATAGTATCTATTACTCCACAACATTTATTGCAACCATTAGTATCTTCCCGTCAAGGAACTATAGGAATTGGTGCATCAAGAAGTTCAGTCGACTCAAGCAAATTTCTCGCAGCTTTTAGATTTCAAGGCCAGGTTAAACGAATATCCATAAGTTTTAGGTCCACAGAAGGCGAATTAGGTGATATCTTGGCTACTTTAGTTACACAGAGCAGCCCTAAATGTGCTAAAATAGTCAAGTTTCCAATAAAACCATTATCACTTCATTATAGACTTCCTGAACTCAATCAATTGGACGAAGCACGACCTCGTAGTAAAATAGTAATAACAGGTACTGATTGATAATTTTTTACGTACATCTTTGTTTTAAATTTTGTGCTGGTATCAGAGCTTCAATAGTGTTACACGATGACCGTCGCTCCATCAAAGGCACATACAATGCTACTTTGCACTGCTTTTAGTATGCTCAAATAATGTTTTAATATACCATTTATCCATCATCATGCACACCACTAGCAATATTTATTAATATCTATTTTTTTCTAACTAGGATCTGTTCATATGAGCATGTGGTTGGAATGGATACAAACTATTTTACCCGATGCACCACAAAGGTTCTCTGAAGATGAAAGTATTTGCCATCTCTGGTATAAGAATGCTTTTACTAATGCAACTATGTTATGTACATTTAAAAGAAATGAGTTACAAATTGAAAGCGAGAGTGCATCAACCATAACAATTTTCAAGGAAAATATTACACGACTAGCAAATTTTAGAAGGATCCAAATTGACGAGAAAATGTCTCCTATTAATGACGGAATTGTATCCTTTTTATCATTAATACGACCAAAACTAGAGTATCAGTTGTCATTGACACGTAAAATGCAATTAGCTAGCGCATTACAAGAAATATCTATGCAAGAAAGCGATATTAGTTGGTTATCGGAGGAATATAGCTCTATTCTTAACAACCAAGAACTAATTAAGAAGGAGCACAAGCTTCGAGCTAGGTCACTTGACTACCTTACTATTTTGTTAAATGATTTATACTTGGATTGGAATCGTATGCATGGGATTGATGGAAGAAATAATTTAGGTTTAGTAAATCAAACTATTCTTTCCGGTGATTTTACAGCTTTATGTAAAATTTTTCTTTCATTACCTATCGCATGCAACTAAAAGTCATGTATATTTGCAGTAAGCTTAGGTCCAGCTGAAATTTATCGAAGGAATTTTCTAAATAATAGTGTCACAGTAAATTTTGCTGTTGAATTTGTTCCCTTATAATCAAGTCAAGCATTTGCATCAGGTGAATTATTTTGCGATGGAAATTCATGGAGCGGATATGTTACCATGCCATCTGATTCACTATTGAAGAAGTGTTATAAACCTGTTACTATTATATATCAGGTGGTTTAAGTGATATAATTGAAAGGAAAGTGATATTTTTTTTAGTGATATATATTACTGTGGCAATATATCAGAATATGTAGATTTTTTTTTAAATATTGTTAT
>JACCDO010569763.1_pt1 | contig 12160 bp, 1 predicted proteins | sample 7446101 | NCBI WGS metagenome assembly JACCDO01 (sample SAMN15323440, study PRJNA562643) | freshwater metagenome | isolation source: river surface water | place: USA:Blue River Watershed | collected 2017-08-16 | reverse complement strand
ATCTCGTCAAGAACCACATCATCGACATGGATAAAACTTACTCTAGTATGTTGAAAAACGATAGTGGCGTCGCTATTGCGGTTCCAATATCTCGGATGATAGCCATTAGGAAGTTGAGCACTAATCTAGGTAGTCTCATTGGTAGCTGTAAGGAACTATTAGTTGAGATTCGTGGGTGCGAGAAATTGGTTACTGCGTATGAATTAATATCTAATAAATGCTCGGAGTCGGAGTTAGCGCTCTGGGGTCAATGGAAGCAGGATATTTATGACCAAATCGATAGTAAAAGCTTGATAGTCAAGCCTGATAGCACGTTTTTGACGTGGAACGAAGGGACTTTGGTCGTCACAGTGCCTTCGGTGCTCACCAAATTCATTCGCGAAGTGAAGATATTAAATGAATTATCCTACAATATCGCCAGCGACACTCGTATCAGCAGTGTGATTACTGAAGGAATGGCATTTTATAACTATGCCATATTGGTTATGAAGGCGGCGAACTTCTATAATTCTATTGATGAACAGATAATTGACATCCAAAGAGACTTGCTTGCGGTATCAATTGCAGACTTCAATGCAATAGCAAACAGATCTATCATGCGCAGTACTAGCAAGGCAATTAGCGTGGATGAATACAATAATCATATTCGCACGTTACAAGAAAGTGCCGAGAAATTATCGGGTGAAAATAGGTATTTACGAAGCATTCACATGAAACTGTGCAACTTCACGATCAGTTTAATGAACACTGATTTATTGCGTCAAACGGACACCTGGAAGGCTAAATGGAAGCAGTTGAAAGACACCATGAGTGACGTATTAGCCAAATACAATGAAGCGAACTACAAGACTTGGGTGCTGCATTGGGATCATCAAATATATAAAGCGTTAGAGGCCTCGTATCGGATGGGTCTCGTATCGCTGAACGAAAGCTTATCGGACATCAATGTAGATCTAGCGTTCAATAGCAGCAGTAAAATGATCGAATTCAAACCAGCAATCGAAACCGTGCGTCAGCAATATTATAATGAAATTAAAAAATTTGTTTCAATTCCAAATTCATTTGAAGGTTTTCATAGCAATGGACACGTGTTTAAGCGAATGTGCAAGACTAATATGAAGTCAATCATAAGTGTTTTCGGTAAAGCAGAGGCTTTGTTTGATCGGCTTGGACATACCGTTAAGAAGTACGTACCTTGGACGAAGTACGCATCTATGGATCTAGATCATTATATTGAAACGAAAGTGAATAAACCTAGCGAATTCATCCGTCATTTCAATATGGTTGAAGCATCGCGTTCTGATATCAGTAAATTGCCTGATGAGGAACGAGTCGATTGCGTCACGATAAGTATCAAACCGTTTAAACTGTTTCTCGACGATCTATACTTACGGGTGTATGACTCGCTGTTAATTTATTTACGACGTGGTTTATTAGCTGAATTCAAAGAGGTCGATGCTTTCTTAGAGTCCGCGAATGAAAAGCTTCGCGTGCGTCCGTACACCGTGGAGGATATCACCATTGCAAACAAGTGTTTAAGTGAATTCGTTGATAAAAGAAAGCGTATTTACAAGTTAGTTTCTTATTGTCTTGACAAAAAAAGGTTGTTATTACAGTATGCTCCAGGCACGGCGGTAGACGTTACTGAAGTTATTGCTAGAATGGCTAATATGGAAGGCGAGGGTAGCAGACTAGATGACTTTGACAGCCTATTGCAGGGGTATGAGCAGATCATTGCGGATCAAAAGGAGGCGTTAAAAGGTACCATTGATGAAGACATGGCCAATCTGAGCTTTACAATCAAGAAGTTGAGTCAAAGATGGCGTCAAACTAAGCCGGCTAGTAGCAACATAAGCAAGTTGGATGCCGCGGAGGCGAAACGTATTTTTGCGTTGCTTGACGATTGGAAAAAGCAATTCCATGAAATTGATGTCAGATCAGAAAATCTAATTGAGAATGCATTAGCATTCAACATGCCACACCCTAATTTTGATGGATTGGAGTCTTTCCGTATCGACATTGGGGAGACCAATAAGAGTTGGGACATACTTCGATCGTACTACGACGAGTTGCAGCAATTAAGCGACCAAGATTGGTTGACTTTCTCCACTAACGTGTACACGTTGCAGGATTTCGCCGCCAAATGGTACGACAACATGAAGCTCAATTATCGCAATGCAACTGGTGGAAATCTGGATGTAATTTGTGATTTTATAATGAATAATACTGACCAGATGAAGAAATGCATTCCCAGTTTGAAGTACTGCCGTGGCGAGCCGTTCAAGGAGGATCATTGGACCGAGTTACTGCAAGGTAAACTCAATTTATCCAAAGAAGTCAAGCGGGAAAATGTGAAATTAGAGCATTTTCTATCGCGGATAAATATCTTGTTGGAGCCAAGCACTCTCACATTCGTCAAAAACTTGCAAACAAGAGCACTAGGCGAGGTTCAAATACGAGAAGCACTGCAAGAGATCAAAGGATGGGAGCGAAGCGCCGAGATCAAGATCTTATCGATGGATGAAAGCGGTCGCCGGTTACCATTATTAAAAGATTACAAAGATTTATTCTTAGATTTGGGCGACAAACAATCGTTGTTAGCCTCGCTAAAGGAATCACAATTCTTCAAAGTGTTCGAAGAACAGGGCGCAGCACTCGAGAGTAAAATGGCTAGTTTAGATTTCATACTTCATACGTTGAATAGCATACAGAGGAAGTGGTTGTATTTAGAACCAATATTTGGACGTGGAGCATTGCCAGCAGAAGAAAGTCGGTTTAAACGAGTAGATGAAGACTTTACAGATATTGTGCTGACTATCAACAGGGATCCCAAGTTGTTCTACCTGGTGGACGAGCAAGTATTCCCTCATCTACCAGATAAGTTGCGAACGATGTTAGACCAATTAGAGCGCTGCCAAAAAGCATTAAGTGACTTCTTGGAGACGAAACGATCGTTGATGCCTCGCTTTTATTTCATTGGTGATGACGATTTATTGGAAATATTGGGCCAGTCTAAGAATCCTGTAGTCATTCAATCTCATTTGAAGAAGCTATTCCAAGGTATCAACAAGGTCCGATTTAACAACGATAACACCAAGATTACAGCCATGATATCTAGTGCAAATGAGGTAGTGGAGTTAGAAACGTCAGTTCCAGTAAGTGAAAAAGTGGAGGAATGGCTGCATTTATTAGCCACTGAAATGCGGGTCACTTTGTCCACATTACTAGCGCGCTACCTTAAGCAATCAAGTAAGTCAAGTGACATTGATTGGTCGTATCCCTCCCAAGTAATATGTCTAGGAGAGCTCATCAAGTTCACTAAAGACTGCGAGGATGCGATCACGAATAATGACTTGAATAGCTTGCTTAAACGTCAGACTAAACTACTGCGAGATGTAACAAATGTTGATTTCAGCGATAATGTATTAAGTCAAACTAAAATGAAAAGTCTCGTGTTTGATGTGGTTCATAACATCGATGTGGTAGAGCAGCTACTGAGAAAGAAGACCAGGGCGTTAACCGAATGGCAATGGAAAAAACAACTAAGATATTATTATACCTCCCAGGATAAAGCTGTTGTCAAAATGTACGAGGCACAGTTTGAATACACGTACGAGTATCAGGGTAATGCGCCAAAATTAGTTCATACTCCACTAACAGACAAGTGTTATCTTACACTCACTCAAGGGATGCATATGGGATTCGGGGGCAATCCATATGGCCCAGCAGGTACGGGTAAAACGGAGTCTGTCAAAGCACTTGCATCTTGTCTAGGTAGACAGGTTTTAGTATTCAATTGTGATGAAGCCCTTGAAAGCTCTAGTATGGTTCGTATATTTATCGGTATAATAAAATGCGGCGCTTGGGGTTGCTTTGATGAATTCAATCGCTTGAAAGAAGACCAATTGTCCGCTATATCCCAGCAAATCCAAACTATTCAGCATGCCATTAAAAATCGCATCTCTCCTATTCCGCTGCTCAACAGAAGCGTCGATGTTAACTTCAACAGTGGTATATTCGTCACTCTGAACCCTGCCGGTAAAGGCTATGGTGGTCGAAGCAGACTGCCGGATAATTTAAAAGCGTTATTTCGCCCGGTAGCTATGGGTGCACCGGACAACGAAATCATCGCGGAAGTGAGTCTTGTCACCGAAGGATTTCAAAATTCTAAAGATTTAGCATCTAAAATTGTGTCATTGTTTAAATTATCGAGGCAATTGCTGTCTCCTCAGCAGCATTATGATTGGGGTTTACGCGCACTGAAAGCCGTATTGAATAGTGGCGGTAGACTAATACAAGCGTACAAAGCACAAGGATCTGTTGAGTCCAAATTGGAATATGAAATCTTAATTAAAGCGATTCGGGTCAATACTCTGTCGAAATTGACGTATGCCGATACGATGAGGTTTCTATCGCTTATCAATGATGTCTTTCCGGGTGTCAAGAGTGACGACATTAGTGGTGGAGAGTTAGAACAAGCAATTAAAGACGTGATGAAAGAGAAACCATTCTGTTTACAAGAGGATCCTGCACAAATCAAGAAAATGATACAGCTAAAAGAGAGTCTTGATCAACGAATGGGATGCGTCATTGTAGGACCATCGGGTTGTGGCAAGTCAGCCTTATGGCAAGTGTTGAAACAGGCAATAATTAAGTGTGGACAGCCCGTCGTGACCTACGTAATGAATCCTAAAGCAATGGAGAGAGTCAGATTGCTAGGTCATATGGACGCCGACACAACTGAATGGACTGATGGTGTGTTAACTGATGCTGCAAGAAAAGTTGTGAAAGAGAGTAATGACGTACGCAGTTGGATTATATGTGATGGTGATGTGGATCCTGAGTGGATTGAATCGTTAAACTCTGTGTTGGATGATAACCACTTACTTACAATGCCCAACGGAGAGCGTATATCATTCGGTTCAAATGTCAACTTTTTATTTGAAACGCATGATTTAAAATTCGCATCACCAGCCACGGTAAGTCGAATGGGTATGATTTTCCTATCTGATGACGATTTAGATGTTGCCCGGCTAGTTCAGCGCTGGTTAAGCACGATCCCCAGTGACATGCAGCCGCTCATGTTGACTTGGATCAATGATCTTTTCTATAAAGCACTTGATTTTGTGGTCAAAAGTGAGAGTATTATCCAGACCACCATAGTCGGCACAGTGATGAATGGTTTAAGTCAGATAAAACAATGCAAGACCAAGGAGGAGTTTATTTGCGGTCTAATCCGTGGTCTTGGAGGCAACCTGTCGTTGCAATCCCGTCAAGTGTTGGCGAAGGAAATATTTCAACTTGCCAATGACAGGCCGCCAGATATCAGTTTGCCATTAGATTGTTATGCAGAAGGCAATGTTTACAAATCATTTTCAGTGAATCTGAAGGCGTATAACAAGGGTGCTGACTCAAGTGATGAAACTGACGCCTATGGGTTGCATAACATAGAGCAGATGGTCATCCCAACTGTATCAGTTCAACGCACCTTGTCGGTTATTAACAATTGGATAGTCAATCAGGAGCCATTTATATTAGTAGGGCCAGAAGGCTGTGGTAAAGCCATGACAATTACACATGCGTTCAGACAGGCGGGTAATATCAGTATGGCCACATTGCACTGTAATGCGCAAACTACTGCTAACGATGTAGTGAATAAAATTGCACAGTCATGTTCCTTATTTTCCGCTGCTGAAGGTCGAGTGTACCGTCCGAGGGACTGTGAGCGGCTCGTTCTGTACCTAAAGGACATCAATCTGCCTCGTCCAGACATGTACGATACTTGCCAATTGATCGCGTTTTTACAACAATTATTAACATTCGGTGGTTTTTATGATGAAAATTTAGAGTTTTTGCGTATTGAACGAATCCAAATTGTCGCGAGTATCAACGCAGCCACAACCGTGGGACGACACTTGCTATCCACCAGGTTTACCGCCATTGTAAGAATATGTGTCGTTGACTACCCAGAGACCCGTGAACTAGTCACGGTGTATGACAAGTTCCTTCAAATTGTATTAAAAAATATTTCATTAAATGATAATAATTGGAATAAACCAAGTGAAAGAGAAAAATTGGCCTATTCAATAGTCGAAATATATGAGAAAACAAAGGAAAAGTTTACCGTTGATGAGCGTCGGCATTACTTATTCACACCACGCGACATCACGGCGTTGGTGAAAAACATCTCGCGCTACAACTATCCATCGGAGTCCATACTGGCCAGTATTACCCACGAAGCCCACCGGATTTTTAGAGATAGATTGATCAATGCGGATGCTTATAGTAAATTTGATCAGCTTTTAGCGGGTATCATGCACAGTAATTTGAAATATTCGGTGCCTGATACTGCAGGTGGGTCGTACTATAGCAGCTTGAATAGCACTCCTCAAGGGGCTAAAAGCGAAGGCAAGGACAACGAAGATGAGGATGATAGCAAGCAGCACATGATTGGCAATAAACTGTTTAAAATGTCTGAGGCGGAATTTAAAAAGATCGTGGAACAGGGTATTATGTACTATGAACGAGAAGAAAAAGAGTTGCATATGCTCCTTATATCGGAGACGTTGGAAAGAATTTCACATATTGATCGCATTTTGAGTAGCAATGGAGGGCACATTTTACTCGCCGGCAGTACTGGTATGGGAAGAAGAAACATGGTTAGCGTTGTTGCTTACATGTTGCAATATCAAGTCATATCCCCTGCCACGAGCAGGGAAAATCCTATCAAACAATTCACTATCGATGTCAAATCCATTTTGTATATCGCTGGTGTGAAAGGTGAGCATGTGGTGATGCTAATCGAAGACTACCACATTATTGTCGAGAGTATATTGGAAATTGTGAATTCATTATTAAGCTCGGGAGAAGTGCCAGGGATGTACACGCACGAGGAATTGGAGCCTCTTATTGCACCACTTCGTGAGAAAATGCGCGAAGAAGCAGGTGGTAACTCCGGTGTCACTTACCGTACACCATACGACTTCTTTGTGGCTAGAATAAGGAAGTATCTGCACATAGTACTGTGCATGGATCCCGCCAATCCTAAATTCGTGTACCGTTGCGAGAGTAATCCCGCAATATACTCTCAATGCGCTGTCATATGGGTCGGAGAATGGAGAACGTCCTCGTTAAAAGCTATTCCCCTCCTGATGACTGGCATTAACACTCTGTTGGATGAGAAAAGTGATCAAGTTGAAGATACGAAAGAAGAAGCGAAAGGCGAATCCAAGAATGAAGAAAAGACTTTTGATGATTATCCAAAGCGCACTTCTCATAATGCGGATTTATTGAATATGGTTATAGGTATCCACAACTCTTGTGTCACCAAACTGTCTTCTACACCGCGGGAGTATATCGCATTCTTGAATACGTGGTATTCCCTGTATAATGTGAAGAAAACGGAGTTAATAACAGAGTTAAAGCACTTAGAAGCAGGGCTTTCGAAGTTAGATTCTGCCGCTGAAATTGTGAATGATTTACGTACCAACGCAGCGACTCAACAGAAGGACCTGGCATTAGCCCAAGCTGCTGCGGATAGAGCAATGGATGAAATTAGTAAAGCGCTTGGTAGTGCAAATGAAAGAAAGAATGAAGTTGCCGAAGTCAAGCGTGCAGTTGCTGTGAATGAAGAGGCCACCAAGGAGCGAAAGGCTCAGATAGAAAGCGAGTTAGCAGAAATTCAGCCCATATTAGATGGCGCAAAGCAAGCTGTTGGTCAAATCAAGCCTGAACACTTGAATGAAATACGTTCATTAACGGCTCCTCCAGAGGCCATTGCCGATGTTTTAGCAGCCGTTTTAATGCTTCTTGGTGTGCAAGATTTATCCTGGTTGAGTATGAAGAAATTCCTAACAAATCGTGGGGTGAAAGACGACATCATGAACTACGATGCCAAGAGGATAGATGCCACCTTAAGATCCAATGTAGCCAAATTAATTAAGAAAAAGGCTGCATCTTTTGATGCCGCAAATATTCAACGGGTGTCAATCGCCGCTGCTCCCATGGCTGCGTGGGTAAAAGCCAATATCAAATATTCTATTGTCATTGAAAAGATTGAGCCGTTAGAGGCAGAGTTAAATGAAGAAATATCAAAATTGGAGCAGTCCCAACGTCGTTTACAGCGATGCGAGGATGAGTTAAAAGAAATTGATGAGCGAGTAGCTAATCTAAAGACAGAATTCGGCAATCGAACCGCTGAGGCTGATCGTTTGACTAGGAATTTGGCTCTTGCTGGTAGTACATTAGACAAGGCGGAGAAGCTAATCGGCCAATTGTCTGGTGAGCAGCAGCGATGGAAGACTCAAGTAAAGCAATTGCGATCCGATTTGGGGAAGATATCCGTTAAAACCCTGTTAGCCGCCGGTTTCTGTACGTATCTCGCCAAGTGCCCAGAGGATGTGCGGTCCCAAATCATTGACGTGTGGTCGGACATCACAAATGTTAAAGGATTTTCCTTCAAAAAAGTGATGAGTACCGAAAGCCAGTTGCTTCATTGGAAGCAAATTGGCTTGCCAGCGGATGACTTATCGCATGAAAATAGTCTAGTACTGTACAACACAGCCAACGAGAGAGTCCCGTTTATCATCGATCCGGCATCGGCTTGCACTACCTGGTTGAAATCAATATTATCTGCGGATAGGAGTAAAGTGGTAGAGATCGTATCGCATCATGATCCTCGCTTTGTAAATCAAGTGGAGTTGGCTGTGCGCTTCGGTAAAGTGCTAATCGTGCTTGATTTAGATGGATTGGAAGCAATGTTGTATCCTTTATGTCGGAAGGACCTAATGCATCAGGGCTCACGTTGGGTAGTGAATATTGGAGAAAAAACAATTGATTTCAATGAAAGCTTTCGTTTATACTTGGTAACGCGTAATCCGGAGCCTGATCTTCCTCCAGATGCTGCCGCGTTAGTCAATCAAATTAATTACACTGTAACGCGTAGTGGTTTGGAATGGCAATTACTGGGTATTGCTATCCAGCATGAGCAACCAGAATTGGAGAAGGCGAAAGGGGAAATGTTGAAGCGCGAAGAGGATTTTAAGGTGCAATTGAGTAAATTAGAGAAGGATTTACTGGAAGCCCTAGCTACCGCGGAAGGAAACCTGCTCGAGAACACCGCTTTGATAGAGTCGTTGACTCGAACAAAGGAGAAAAGTGCTGAAATAGAAGAAAGTTTGCTTCTTTCCGCTGCTGCAAGCAGTAAACTAGATCGCGAAAGAGAAGTATATCGTGTTTTTGCTCTTGCGGGATCGAGATTATTCTTCTTGGTCAAGGGTCTGCAGTCCATTTGCGTCATGTATAAATTCTCCTTGGCTTCGTTCTTGTCCCTATACAGGCAAACACTTGCCGCGGAGATGAAAGCCGGATCAACCGAAGAAAGATTACATTTACTATGTGATAATTTGGAAATTAAAATACTGCATTATATTGGTCGCGCCATCTTCAAAGCCGACCGCCCGATGTTCGCGTTGCACCTCGTTCGAGGAATGAACGACAGTCAGTTCCAACCGAAAGAATGGGATATTTTCACTGGCGCACTTGTTAGTACTGGAACAAAAGATGGCGGGAGATATCCCTCATGGGCTCCACCAGAGCGACAAGCGCAGTACCAGGTACTCAGTGAAGTATTGCCACAGTTAGTTGCAACCCTCGAGTTAGATAACTCTTCGAAGTGGTCTAAGTTTGCCCATGCGCCCGATGCGGAACGCCATATTCCTTCTATCCGAGGTGTAACCGCCTTCCAGAAGATACTTATCACTCAAGCGCTTCGACCGGATAGACTTCAGAGTGCAATTCTTCAATTTTGTAATGATTTGTTGCATGTTGACTCCATTTCTCCTCCTACCCAATACTTGTCACTGTCCACTTTGTACGGCGAGAGTAACCAAGCAACGCCAATACTATTGATATCGTCGCCCGGAGCAGATCCTAGTAAGGAATTACAAGAATTTGCAACCAAAACCGTCGGTATTAATCAGTATGAAGAGCTGGCAATGGGTGGTGGACAGCAAGACGTGGCTATTCACATGTTGAAGTCTGCAGCCAGTAACGGAACGTGGTTGTGTCTCAAGAATCTGCACCTAGTCGTGGCGTGGCTACCCACGTTAGAGAAGGAAATATCATCATTGCAAAACGTGCAACCTGAATTCCGTTTATGGCTGACGTCAGAGTCCCATCAATTATTCCCAACTATCCTGTTACAACAGGCGTTGAAAGCCACTTATGAGTCACCTCCTGGCTTAAAACAAAACTTGCAGCGCGTGATGGAGTCATTCGATCCGCATGTTTTATTTAACAAGAAAGAAGTCAATGAGGTCAAGTCCAAACTGTTATTCCTCTTGGCCTGCTTTCACTCCGTCATACAAGAAAGACGTACGTACATACCACAAGGATGGACTAAATTCTATGAATTTTCATTCGGCGATATGCGAGCAGGCACGTTCATCATCGATGCCATTGCCGACACCATTAGCAGCACTGGCAAGTCCATCGATTACGAGACAATATACGGTTTAATGGAAGATGCCATTTATGGTGGCCGCATTGACAACGCTATTGACATGCGGATCCTACGTGCGTACTTACAACTCTTTTTCAATGATGAAATTATTTTACATAATAACCGAGCAAACGAAATCCTCAAAGACTCCGGCTTGGTGATGCCTAAAGAGATCTCATACGAGTCCTTCATTGGCATCATCAGTCAGCTGCCGGATAGCGACGCGCCGCAAACCTTCTGTCTACCGGTCAACATCGAGCGCTCGTTGCAGCGCACCATATCCACGAATGTGATCAAGCAGCTTCGGGCGTTGTCCACGATGGATGTGGAAATGAATAAATATGACCGCGAAAAATGGCGTCATTCATTAGGTCCTATCTTAGACATGTGGAAAAAGATGTCGGAGAGTATCAGCAACAGAGGTAAGAGTAGCAATGGGAAAGGGTCGAACAAGAACAATCCGATTAGGGATTTCATCGATATGGAATGCGCTCTGACCAGTGAATTATGTGCAACAATTGACACTGCTATTGCTTCATTAAACAAGATTCTTTATGGTTCTGGTCTGCTTACCCCCGCGATACAAGCCATCGCAATTGCATTGTTATCTGATCGCGTACCTAGTGAATGGTTGAGTTTATGGGATGGTGGGTCAGAGAAACCACAGAAATGGCTACGCGAAGTTGTTCGCAAGCGAAATGCCCTTCTTAAACTCCAGTCGAATCTGGGTCAAAACGATTTATCCGTGGCGCTTAGTAGAGACTCCTGCATGTCATTAGGTACCACTTGCTTCCTCACTAGCTAATCCCTGCTTACATTCACTTACTCACTCCTATTTCCAGGGGATTTGTTCCATCCAATTACATTTATCAATGCTCTTCGACAAGAAACGGCCAGGAAATTGGACTCGGCAATCGACAAAGTGAAGATGATTTGCTCGTGGAAAGAGAACGACTCCCAGTTCAAAATATGCCAGATTCCATGTGTCATTTCGGGTATGTTTTTACAAGGCGCGATGTACAAGAATGGCACCTTGGTGGAGACATCAGCGGAAGCGAACGAGATCACGCCTGTCGGTAACGTTACCATTGGGTTTGTCGCGGTGACGGCACCGGATATATACGATCCAGACCGGTCGGTGTCTGTGCCGGTGTATTTATCGCCGTCGCGTGAAGAGTTCTTGATGGAGTTGGTGTTTCCCATCGCCGCCGACATGAGTAACGTCTTCGTCCTCACCGGCACCGCGCTCTTCCTCACGGATGAAGAGTAATCAGTAGCGGATGAGTCAGTAGGATTGAAAAGGCTGTGGAATTGAGTTAATAGATATGAAATAGACGCGTTAGTATTGTAGTATTATTCTGTTAAATAAAAATATTATAAGTTTATAACTGCAACGATCAATATGAATCGTTACACTGGATCGGGCAACACCGCAGTCAACTTGCCACTTCCCCCTCGAGTCTTGCTATCACTCATTGAACCAGTTGTCGGCATTGCGGTATCACGTACAGCCCCAAGAATTAACTCTTTTGACAACCTATTGACCAATGAATCGTCTCCGAACCCATTATCGAACCCGTCTCTGTAGGACAAGATGTATTCAGCCAACTCTGATAGCGCTGCGCCCTATAGATAGAGTGAGTGAGTAAGATAGTGAGT
>JACCDO012132433.1_pt1 | contig 12162 bp, 6 predicted proteins | sample 7446101 | NCBI WGS metagenome assembly JACCDO01 (sample SAMN15323440, study PRJNA562643) | freshwater metagenome | isolation source: river surface water | place: USA:Blue River Watershed | collected 2017-08-16 | reverse complement strand
ATTTGACTGTACTTTTGATACCAATTTGTCATATCCGCATAAAATGCATTTTTTACTTGAATATTTAACTCATTATATAATTCTTCTAATTCATCAGAATGATCTGATAATCCAGGATAAGTAATTTTTGCTGTACTGGTTTGATATGAAAATGATAAATCATCCTTGTTAATTGTTATTTTGTCATTAATTTTTATAGTTTTACCTGGACTATCTTCTATCAGTTGTTTTAATTTTTGAGCACGGATTTTTGTAGTTGATAAGTAATAACCATCACGATCATTATGTTTAGTAGATAAACTAATTGATTGATCATATTGTTCTAAAACTGAAGCTAATTTATCAATAAAACCAATTGATTTTTCAATTTGTTCTTCAATATCATCTATTTCTTTGTGAATTCCTTTTTTATAAAATGATTCTTTAATTTCAACTAGATTATTGATTTTAAGTTTATCAACTTGAAATGTATTTGATAGATAGTCAATAGCTTCATTAAAGGTTTTCATTTGTTTCTTATTGAAAATTTTTAACATATCATTTTTCATATCAGAATTAAGTAAGGTTTGAATTAATAATACAATACTATCGAAAGAACTACATATATTATATAATTCATATGGTTGAATGAATTTAATTGATAGTTTTCTTAAAAGTTTATCTAAATCACAAATACCACTTAAATAATTTCTACAATTTTCATATAGATTATTACTTAATATTTTATCAGTCAATTCATAATATCTATTTATGGTATCAGTATTTGTATAAGGTGCACATAATCTATGTTTTAATGTTCTTTTCCCCATTGGTGTAACACAATTATTGACCACAGCATTTAGTGATTGAAATTTAGTATCTAATTGTTCCCAATTATAATAATCAACAATATTTAATTGGTATTGTGCATTATTTCCTAATAACATAAATTTATGCTCATTAAAATAAGTTGGTTTTTTGAGTTCTTTAATTAAGTTTTCATTATGCTGATACACATAATCAAATGCAGATATCATTGAGATTATAGCATATGAATACTTATTTAAATCTAAAAATTCTATTGGTGATACTAATCCACATTCAGTATATACTTTTTTTAGAAGTGTATTTTGATAACTAATTTTACTATAATTAGGATTAATTTTATCATAGGTAAACATAATTTGGTTTGGTAGTATATCTATTTTATTTACTAATTGTGTTAATTTATCAGTAGAATTAGTATTATTAATTTGGTAAACTAAGAGCTCTACTGGTCTATAATAATGATAAAATCTTTGAGCTTCTTCTAATGCTTCATTTTCATCAATAATTCCAGAACCATGTGCTTCATAATAATGTACTTGACCAGTTGAAGTATCTACAGCACACATTCCTACAGAAATATTAGATTTATTAGAATTTAGTGCATTATTAATTTCAATGTATAAAGACATAAGATATCTATTATCAACTCCAACATTTTCAATAAAAGTCGATGGAGAATATATTCCAGTAACTTCTCTTAATGGATTTGGAGGAGGAGTAGTTTGGTCAATAACTATAACAGTATATTGGTTATCAATTAGAATTTTGAGAAATTTACTAAGTGCTACAGAAGGAAATCCAAGCATATAAGGATTTTTTTCATCAATTGTATTAACTGTTTTGTCTTTTCTTGTACATACAATATTTAAAAGCTCTGAAAGTTGAAAAAGATTTGGTCCTTGTGTATCAGTAGAATAACATTCGTGAAAGGAACCTACTTGCATTAATACTACAGTTTTTTGACCATATTTTCCTTTGTATTTATCATGGTAAATCCAGTACTCTTCATGAATATTAATTTTATTTTTTGTCTGCTTATCTTCTTTTTTCATTTTTTCAATATATCTAATTAAATATGTAAAATAATATTTAAATTAGTTTAATAAAAAAGATAAATAAAAAATTAAACAGAGGCAATAGCATCTTCTAATTTTTCTCTAATATATTTAAAAAAGTATTTTTTAATTTCGTCTTCATAATCTTTAAGTTCATACCAGCCAGCACCATATCTTTTAATAATTTTTTTAAGAACGTGTCTAACCATATCTTTAGTAATAAGAATTTTTTCAATATAGTCAATTCTTTTTTCTACATTTTCAACAGAATCTTCAGCAATTTTTCTAGGATTAAAATCTGCAAGATCAGTAATAATTCTAGGTCTTCCTTCTTCAATAGTAATAAAGGCTAAAAGAGGTAAAAGTTCTTTGTAAATCCATTTGTCTAAAATTTTATAATAAAAATATTTAACGATAGTTTTAATAGTATCTTTATCAGCAGACATATTTTTATATTGATAAGATAATAAACCTGATTTAGTAGGATAAACTACTGTAGTAGAATTTGGTTTATCAGAAGTAAAAACAAGAGGATAATAAACATCATTATTATCTTCTTTCATTTTCATTACCTGATCTAAATATTGTTTAGCCATATCGGCTGAAAAATAAGCAATTGTACTCATATAATTTTATATATATTATAAGAATATTAAAAAATTATTTAGAATATTTTAAAAAATAGTAAAAAATATCATTATAATTTTGTTTATCTTTTATATTTAAAATTTTTTTTGATATTTTTTCAACAGATAAATTTATATCAAATATTTTTTCAAGTATAATCTTAACTTTATGTGCAATTAAATTTAATGGAAAATTAATATTTTTTCCCCAAGTAAGTACTATTGCATTTATAATTCTTTTTTGTGAATATACTGGTATATTATCAAAATCGTCATTTAGATATTTTACACAATCTTCTAAATCATCAATTTTATAAATTTGTTCTAAAAATAATTTTGGTGTATTAGCAATTTGTACAACATCTTCAAAAATATCAAAAGTCTTTGGATTATATGTATTTTGCTTAGGATCACAAAAATCATGATTAATTTTTTTACCTTCGAATTCTGCAGTTTTTATAGGACATGTATGATCATCATAATTAATAATACCATCAAAATAAAGTGGATGATAATAAATTATATTTGGTGGATAACATGGACCTATGCAAGTAAATTTATTTTCTGATTTATTATATTCATTTGAATTATAAGTTGATATAGATTTATTTTTTTTTTTTAAATTATTCATATATATTATATTGTATATTATTATATAAATGAATATTAATAATTCTTTAATTAAAAAAATAGATCATATTGTCAAGTTATCTACTGAATTTGATAATGTTTTTCAAAATTTAATAGAAAAAAAAGGTGAAGTTGATCCTAAAACTATTGAGGATTTATATAAGTTGACACAGCTATTTTTATTTATAAGATCAGAACATGGTGGCATTATAATGTTGATGGATAAAAAAAAAGATCAAATTAAATCTGAAACAACAGAACTTTCAGATAAGTTAATTAATCAATTATACGATTTATCTAGTTTTGAATCAATACTTGAAAATGTTTCTAATCTTGTGTCAAATGTAGACTTTGAATTTAAAAGAATTGCAATTATGTTTCCTAAATATATTAATAAAAAACCATTGATATTAGTATTATTAACTGATGAAATTTCTAAAGATAATAAGTATATAAAAATAATCGAAGATATTAAAGAAATACATCCACAAAATGTATATAAAGTTATTCAATGTTCTAAAGGTGATAAAGTTAATTGTGGTAAGGTGGGTGATAAAAAAATTAATCTTACAGCAAATAAATTACCTACACTATTTTTAATTAATGAAAATAATATAATAGAACTACCAATAGAAAAAATAGACTCTGTAGAAAAACTAGATGTTTTCTTAAATTAAAGTGTACAATATATAAAATTTTTTAGATAGATTTATTTATAATATAATTATATAAATCTAGTAAAATGGAGAATATAAAAATAATAAATCAACAAGATGTATCTAACTTGAAGATTATAATTAATATAAGAATTAATGAAAAATTTAAAAAACTAAATATTGATCATAAAAATATATTAAAAAAATATTTATTTAAAACATGTATTTTAACAAATGTATATTTTCATTTTGATAAATTTATTGAACAATTAACTATTAATAATTGTCAAGATATATTTAGTCTAATGAATTTACTTCTACCATATTATGAATTAAATAATAGTGGAGATATTACTACTTTTGATGAAATATTTAAAAACACCAATGATATGTCTGGTATATTACAATCTACATATTTTGTAGATCACTCTGATTATACATCTAGTTCAGATTATTTAGAAAAATATTTTCAAAACTCTTTAAAAGCAATAGAGAATACCTTTAAAAAAATATCATCAAAATTATTACCAAATTGGTTAAATATATTTCCAATTACAATTGATAATTATACTAATTCATATTATTATAAAAATATTAGTAATCTTGTTTCACAAAAAAAATTTGTTTTAAATTCTGATACACAAAAAATTAAACAATCATATATTGAATATATTGTAGATAATTCTTTATTATTAGAAGAACAAAATATTGAAAATAATTTTATTTTAGGGTATGATAATCTTTATGGAACTATTTATAATTTTTTATTTAATGATATAAAAACTATAAAATGGATGATTTATGATTATGTTGACAATGATAAACTTCCAGTACCTAATATTATAATATTATCTCAAACTCTAGGTATTTATTTTGTATGTAATAAAAAATGGGAAGAAATTGATGATACTTTGAAAAATAATATTCAACAAAAATGGACAGATATGAAAAAAAATTCTAAATATTTTAGTTTAATAAAATCATTAATATTATTTTATTTAAGATGGGAATATAATGAAGAGGCTTTAATAAAAATTAAATTAGATGAAGAATGTAAAAAAATAATTAGAACAAAATTAAAAAGAGATGATGAAAACTTTGATGACAATATTATATACGAAAATATTAATAAAAAAGATTTTGATAACAATATTGAAAGATGTATTGGTATAATTAAAGATCAAATTGAATTTGAATTTTTATATACATATATATACAAATGTATGCAAAAATTTAGTTATACATGGTATGGGTTTGTATGTATGAGTTCTATAAATAATATACTGACTTATGATCAATTTATAAATTCTTATAGTAATTATAATATTGTAGATATATCGAATAATTTTATAGTAACCCCTAAAAATATTTATAATTTTTTTAAATCATTAATACATGAACAAAGTGGAAAAGAATATTTACCTATTAGTAATTGTTATAATTGGGATAGTTTAAATGAAGCAACTAAAGAATTGTTTATTAATAGATTAAATACTATAAATACTTCAACAACACGACCATGGTTTAATATTAGTAATAATTTAAAAAGAATATATACAAATTTATCTGAAAATAAAATTAAAGATTATAATCAAAAGATTAAAGACAGTATGGTTAATAAAAATATTTTTTCAAAAATAATAATTGAAACTTTAGTAATAAATAATATGTTGTCATATGTAAAATATAATCCTGTTGTTACAGACTCTAGATTATTACCTGATAAAAATAAAAATACAAAATTATGGGAAGAAAAAATTAATTCAAATATTAAAATTGAAGATTATGCTAGTTCTTTTAGTTTTTTATCTAATAGAAAATTATCAAGTTATAATGAAGATTTAAATTATAATAAAAGATATAAAGATGGTGATATTTATAAATCTATCAAAGAAACTAAATGGTATAATAACTTTGGTGCAAACTGGATAGCTCAAATACAAATATTTCATCATATATTAAATCAAAGAATTTTATATGTCACTGGTGCAACTGGAGCAGGTAAGTCTACAGTTTTTCCATTTATGGTATTATACGGACATAAAATGTTGTTTTTTAATAATAATTGCAAAGTACTTTGTACACAACCTAGAGTTCAACCAGCTGTTCAAAATCCAGATTATATTGCAAGATTTTTAGGTGTACCATTTGTAGAAAGAGTAGATAAATTTGAAACTAACAGTCTCAATAGTTTAAATAAATCTTCAATGTCAGACGAAGAATTACTTAGTAAATATGTTACTCAAAATATAAATTATTTACAATATAAACATCAAAAAGATGGATTAATTGATAATGAGTATCATCCAAGCTTAAGATTTTTAACTGATGGTACACTTTTACATACTTTAAAAGAAAATTATATTCTTAAAGAAAATAGTAATATAAAAGATACAAAATTTACAGAAGAAAACATATGTGAGGCTATATTAATAGATGAGTCTCATGAACACAATCCAAATATGGATATAATATTAACACAAATGAGATTTGCTACATATATTAATAATCAAATAATGTTAGGTATAATTAGTGCTACTATGGAAGATGATGAAAGAACTTATAGAAAATATTATGAAATGGTTGATGATAATTGGAAATGGCCTCTAACTTTAAATTATCTAAATGACAAAATTGGATATAATTCTAATTTAATCGATAGAAGAATTCATATGTCTCCACCTTTCTTTTCAACTAATTTTAGAATAGATGAATATTTTCCAAGTTCAGATACTTCTCATGAAAATATATTAAATCTTGTAAAAAAAATTTTATCACAAAGTAGTTTAGGAGATATTTTAATTTTTCAAGATGGTCAAGCAGATATTGAAAAATTAGTTAAATTAATCAATAATTCAACATCAGGAGAAGTATTAGCTGTACCATTTTATTCAAAACTTCCTGAAAATATTTTATCTAAAATAAAAGATATTGCTAAACCTGATGTTAGAAATAGTTTTATTAATAAAAAAGATGTTGATTTAGATTTATTAGATAATTTAGAACCAAATCAAAAAGTATCACCTGGAACATATAAAAGATTTATCATTATCGCCACAAATATAGCTGAAGCTTCTATAACTATTGATACTTTAGAATATGTAATAGACACTGGTTCACAAAAAACAAATAAATATAATCCAGATACAGATACAGAAAATATGGTAAAATTACAGATATCTGAACCAAATCAAAAACAAAGACGTGGACGTGTAGGAAGAAAAAAACCAGGGAAAGTTTATTATCTTTATGATAGAAGTAAATTAAAAAAAAAAGTATTGTTTAAAATAACAATTCAAAATATAAATGATTTAGTTTTAAGTATGTTAAACACTGTAACTACTAAACTTATTGATGAAAATAATGATCCCTATATTGTAAGTAATATAGAAAGTGTACCAGACTTTTTAAAAAACCAATATGGATTATATGGAACAGATTATTTAACAGTTAGTTTTTTATTAGAATTATATCAAAGAGAAAAATTAAAAGATTTCTCTAATAGATATAAGATTTTTTATCCTTATCTGGATGGAGGATATGATTATGATACTCTAATTGATCTAAAGGGACAATTTTATATAGTACATCCAAACGAGTTAGATTTTGAAAGAAATATAAATAACCCTGTTAATCCACAACTTGAAATTATAAATAATACAAATAACACATTTAATACTGTAAGAAAAATTATAGAAAACAACAAAATTAAAGAAATTGTTGGTGAAAACAATATTCTAACACCTTATGGTAAATTTATTATTGAAGTTGCCAATGATTTTGAAATTAATGATATTAAATTTATTACATCAATTATTGATTTATTTTCTTTTGGTTTAGATGTTGATTCTGATATATTTAAAAATATTGTATTATTTTATATATTAAAATCAGTCAATCAAAAAATGGATAATAATAACTCATTAAGTTATATCAAACCTAAATTTATAAAAGGATATGCTGACTTTATGGTATTAACAATATACATTCCAAAAATATTATTTAGTTTTATAGATATTAATAAAATAATAGAAACAATTAAAGAAACAGACTTTATTAAAATTAAAAATACTGCTGATCTATTATATACATTTATATCAAGGGATAATTCACAAATAGATAAATACTTAAGTTTTTTATCTAAAAAACAATCAGAAATTTATAAAAACACGATTTCAAAATATTATTATTACAAAATTATTTTTGGTTGTTTGAATAAAAATAAAATGATTATTAAAAAAACATTTACTAATAATGAAATTGAAAATTTTAAAAACCTTTCTGAATATGATAAGTTTTGTTATATACTTTTAAAAAATTATCCAAATAATTTGTATATAAAAATACCAAAAACTGAATATTATATAAATTATTTTAATAAAAACATAAATTATGTATATGAACTTAATTCTTTTATCGATATAAAATCAAAGAAGAGAATATATACAAATTTTATTAATAAAGATTTATTGAATAGTGTTTTATTTGCTTATAATATAAACACCACAAATAAATTAGAAAATATAATGTGGATAAATATTTCAGTAATTAATTTACTTGAACAAAATTATTTTAAATATAAGACCAAGACAGTTGTTAAAACATTAGATATAGATATCCTAAAAGATATATATGAGGATGAACATATTAATATTCTTAAAAAAATTGATAAAATTAAAGAAAATGTGAAATAAAATATGTTCCAAAATATAAATTATGTATATAGAAATAGATAATTTAAAAAATAAAACTGATACAATAATTAACAAAATAAATCCGAAATATGAAAGGAAATGCGAATATATAAAATGTATAGTTTTAAAATATAAAAACACATTTTGGATTATGACATTATTATGGGAAATATATGGTTTTTTATCAGAAAAAGAAAATCAAGAAAAAAGAATAATTTTTCATATAAATGATAAATTAAAAAAAAAAATTATTCTTAAAAATATTAAAAGTTTTTATGATGATCAAAATATTAATAAAAATAAAAGTGAAGTAAATGATTTGTGTTATGATAATTCTATTGACTGTTATTATGATATATTTAGTAAATTGGTTTTTATTAAATACAATAAAGAGGAAGATTTAAAATATTATGATATTGAAAAAATGGACTTTAATGAAGAATATGAAAAAAAACATATAGATAATAAATACAAAGTATTAACAAATAAATATAAACCTGGACATAATAAATATACAAATGAAAATTTTATAAAGGAAGTTGTAATTCTAGTAGATTACTATTGGTTTGATCATTATTTTATTTTACCTCAAGTTCCTTATTTATTAGGAATAACAACTGATGATGTTATAATAGGAAGTGTTGTAGAAGATGAATTAAATATAGTTGGAATAGTTTCTAATATAGTAAATAAAAATGATTTTAAAGAATTATGGATTATACCTACATTTTTAATTTTAAAAACACTAGATCAAATATATAATAAAAATAAAGAGAATATAATATTACCGATAGATACAATATTATTAAAATTAAATAATGAAAGTAAAAGTAATGTTATAAAGTTCAAGGAAAATTATTATAACAAATACAAAGACGAAATTACAAATCAAAATATATCAATAAAAATTATAGATAAAAATACACTAATAAGTTCAATAGATAATTATAAAATAGATGATGGAGGAAAATTAATTCATAAAAAAACAATACCTATTAATAGTTATTTTTGGTTTTTTAAGAATTTAGAATGTGGTAAAACATTTACTTTTAGTTATAGAAGTATGGAAAAAAAAGATGATAAATACGAAGAAAATAGTGAAAATAATATAGTAACTATAAACAATAATATAAGCTGGGGAATAAACATATCAGATTTATCTTATATAAATTATAAAAGAAAATATCTGATTGAAGCAAATGAATATTTTATAAATAATCTATTAGGATTATCAAAACAAGAAAATAGCATTCGTGATTTACTTAAACATATTTACAAAAATAAAATTTCAACAAGAAAAAATTTAATTTATTTTGAACTTAGTAAACACAATTCATTTCCCACTAATATTCGTAAATTAAAAATTATAAAAAAGTATAAAAATATTACAGAAATTGTAGAAAAAAATTCAGATGATAAAAAACTAAAATTATTAATAGACAAATTATGAGCAAGTTAGATCACATAATTTTTTTAAATTTGTATATATAATTTATTATCAAATATATATATAAAAATAAAATGATTGATAATTATTTAGAAATAAAATCAATTGATCCAAATTATTGGGGTAAAAGTGGTTGGATATTTTTAAATTCAATGGCTTTAACATATAAACCGGAATATAAAGATAAATATAGAATTTTTATAGAACAATTACCATGGATTTTACCATGTAGAACTTGTGGAGAAAATTTGAAAAAAAATCTAGTTACATTAGATGATGCTTTAGATACAAAAGAAAAATTTATAAAATGGTTAATAGATGTAAGAAATGATATTTATGATGAGAATTTAAGACCACAAAGTAAAAAAAATATGAAAGAAACTTTTGACGAAATTTTTTATAGAAATTGTGATTATTCAATCTATATATATTTATGTATTTTAGTAATCTCTTTTATTATTTTAATTGTTATATTTAAAAATATTAGTAATGATAAAGATGAATAAAAATTATTTTATCAATTTACTATTTTCTTTATGTCTTCAGTTAATAATGTATTGAGAGAATCTAAACTTTTTTGAGACATAGTATCATTAATCCATTGATTAATATCAGATTGTGATTTTGATAGATAACTATCTCTTAGAGTAATAATATAATGACTATAATCTCTAATTAATTTTTTAAAAGAATATTTTTCATTGATTAATTCTTTAAATAATATTTTAACAAGTTTTTCTCTTGGAATATTTGGATTAGAAATTCTAATATCAGTCCACCATATACACCATAGAGCACAAAATCCATTTGGATCACCAATATAATCACTTTTAAGTTCACTAATTTCTTTTATTTGAAAACTAATTTTAGGAAGATATTTTGATGGTGAAATAAATTTAAAATTTATACTTTGTATAGAATTAATTTTATTATCTAACTGTGTATCTAAAAGTCTTGGATTATAGTCAAGACCAACAGGATGATTAGAACCGTGTGGTTCAAATCTTTCTACTTCCATTAATTCAAAATCGAAAATTAAATAATTAGCATGTGATAAATTATTATTTTTAACAGATTGTTCAATACCTATAGGAATAATAAGAAATCTAGTTTTTTTTTCATATTTAATTTTTGTTATTAATCTAATCAAGTCATTATTTTTATTTGTAGGAATATATAATGATTGATTTTTCCACAATATTTCAAATCCACTGATTTCACAAATTTTGTTTCCTGAATTAAAATCTACCATATTACAATTTATAATACTAGAGTTTAAATCTATTAATTTTAATGATGATGTAATTCCACTATTGTTATATATATTTTCATTATTAAATTTATTAGTAAGATAAATTAAACCAGTTAAAACATCTAATGTTGAACCTGTAAATGTGGATATATTTACATTTGGATAATTATATATAAGTTTTACATATTTTTGTGTAATAGGATAAGAATTTACTTCATATCTATTTTTATTTTTTACAAAATAGTTAATAAAATTTTTAATTTTATTATAAATAATTCTGTAACATAAATTATTTTTTTTATTATCTTCAATCTCTTTTTTATCAAAAGATTTTATTAATTCATGTTCTGTTGTATTCAAGTCTTCTTCTTTAATATATTTTTTACATCTATTATCCCAATAATCAAGCCATTTAACATCATTATTATTTTGAAGTTGAGTTAAATAGCTTTGGGTAACCATATCAATAAATTCTTTTAATTTATCTGTTTTTAAATAATCAAAAATAGTTTTATTATCATTTGTTATAATAAAAATATCTAATTTTTTATTTATTAATATATTTTTCAAGTCACTCCAAAAATTATTAATTACTAGTATATATAAAATACTCTCACCATTAAAATTTTGTGAATTTAAATTAGTATTTTCAATAAGATAATTAATCAATATACTAAAATTATTTTTTTTAAAAAATCTATAATTATTAACTAAAATATGTGCTGGTGTATTTCCATCAATATTATAAATATTAAAATTAAAATTAATTTTTTTAACTAGATCATTAATATTAATAATTTTTTTATTTTCTTCAGCACTAATTTTATCTAAATCAGTAATATTTCTAATAAAATAATGATAAAATATATTACCTGAATTATCCTGAATATTTCCATCAATTTTATCAAGATAATTATATTTATCTAGTAAATTTAAAAAATTATAATCCATTACAACACAAATATAATGTAAACTTGGAAAGTTATATTTGTATT
>JACCDO011409169.1_pt1 | contig 12162 bp, 13 predicted proteins | sample 7446101 | NCBI WGS metagenome assembly JACCDO01 (sample SAMN15323440, study PRJNA562643) | freshwater metagenome | isolation source: river surface water | place: USA:Blue River Watershed | collected 2017-08-16 | reverse complement strand
GAGTTATTGTGCAAACATTTGCTTGAAAATACGCAAATCGACGGTTGTGTATATGATGCACCACATTGCTATGTAACTTGCACTGATTCAGATGGCAATGGATTTATAATGCGCGGAACGATTGATGGAACTACGAAAAAAATATCAGAAGTGGTGCACATACCCTGTCAAGGCTTTCCTCACGGGATTGATATTGCAAACGGTTGCATTGCTTATACATCGTACACAGATTCAGCGCTATATATTTGTCGTTTGCCAAAATCTGACAATGAATTGCCAAACTTGTTGAATTAAATGAAAAAGTTCAAATTCAAATTCAAGAAAGACGGTTCATTAATAGGGTTTTCATAAAAGGAAATAGGCGTGCAAATTGCACTGCTTGGTGTTTGGCATCATTTAGCGGATCATGGTCGTGTACATAGCCCGTTGTACCAATTACCGTGTCTAGGCGGTCATACGCATCCTTGCCAAACGTCATTTCAAACAGTAGCTCAAACGTATTGTAATCCAGTGTGCTTACATAATGGTGCTCGTCGCAGGATTTCCATTGGTGCACAAGTGGAAGGCTTTTTTCACCCATCGGTTTATAGTGATTGATTTTCAAATCTGTATACCCAACATCAAATGTTGGGGAATCCGTGACAATACGAATGTCGGCGTATTTTTGTGTAATGCCATACCACCACGTGTAAAATTTGGATATAAGTTCGCCTTCATCCTTGCAGTTGGCGGATGCATTCATTGTTTGAAGCACTTTGAAATTTGGATTCGGAACCGGTGCCGAATCAGGGGCGGCGCACCAAGGACGATATGTGGGACCCCAGAAAGTGTCCCACGTATCTTTTGTGTAGTACGCATCATCATATGTTTCAGGCACGGGGAAGTTCACGCGAATTTCATCAAGCATTGTGTGCGTTTTGTCTTCATTTACAACAATGACAACTGCACCCAATGCAAAGATGGGTTTGTTGATTCCGCCGGTTTCAATATCTAATGAAAGGAAATGTGTCATATTGGAATATGTTTGGAATAGTGGAAGGAATGGGAAGATTGGAAAGGTGTTGGAATGATTGTGGCGGGGACGCACAAATCACAGTCTAAGTTTAATTTGCATTCAATTTTTTTAATTGATATTGCAAATTGGCATACAAAATAGTACGCAAATTTTAATTTGCAGTGTTGTAGTCGTAAATGTTCTCGGCATTTCGTTTTCTAACCTTGGTCGGGGGTTTTATTTTCGCCCTGCGGCGCAGGGCGAATTGCCGGGTGATTTGCGGCGACTTCTGCCGCTTTTTTCTTTTTATAGCGTTCACGGCGTTTTGCATTGTATTCTTCTTTGTTGCGCTGCTGCCATTCTTTTGTACGCTGCTTATGTGCTTCTGGGTCGGCCTTATCGCGTGCGCGCAATATTGCAAACCTTACAGCATTTGCCTCTTCCATTGTCTTTTCAAGTAGTTTTGGCAGTTCTGCTTCTAATTTTTCAAGTTCCCGAAGCCTTTCGGCCGAAATAGTGACTTGAGTGTTTGAATCTGTGTTTGTTGCCATCCCACTACATAAAGGTTGTGAAAATTAGTTTTAGACCTTATCGCACACAGTCGTGTGCTACATAAACGAAATGCTATGCACTTATATATAACATGTCCATTGAATTGGCAATTCTACCGAAAGACACATTGGTGTATAGGTCATATAGCGACAGCACAAAACGTGATGGTTATTGGTTTGCTTTGAAAGCGGAGGACACATTTGGATATGGAGATAAAACGGCTGTGTATAGATTGAAAAAAGACTTGAAATTAATAGATATTACAAAAAAGTCATTTTATGAAAATCTTAAACAATTAATAGCAAAAGAAACGCAGATTTCACCAGATTTCAAACAAAAACAATCAATCATATTATTTCCGTTGGGGTTTGAAGATGGCGTGTTTTACAGAGATTTAGCCAAACAATATGGAGTTGATTATAATGCATATGCCTTAAATCCCATGATTCATACAGAATCACAACTTGATTTTAACAATAGGTCGCGTCTCTCAATTATGCAATTTGACATAGAATTTGTGAAGTTTTTGAAACGACAACTGGGCAATGTATCTGATGGCATAATTTCATTGAAACCTTTTCCTGATATAATTAGAAATGGTTATCAGTGTAGCGAAATGAGTGTTTTTGATATGTCTTTTGTGGAATACGTTAATGACACACCTCGTGTCGTAATAAGCGGTTCTTCTAAAACTGAACAATTGGCTCCAATTTTCATAAAAACAGAAGGAAATGAGAATGTGCAACATATTACCAAAAATTTCGATAAAATATATAATAAATTCAATAACAATTATAGGCATGATGTTATAACACGCGATTTAGATGGAAACATTGTTTTTCCCGAAAATAAAAGTGAACAATTGGCTCCAATTTTCATACAAATGGAAGGAAACGAGAAAACAAAAGAAATGACCAAAGATTTCGACAAAATATATAAAAAAATGGATGAAATGGGGGCAAAATCAGATATCACAAATAAATTTGATTTTATTTTTTATGATTTAAATGGGAATGTCATAAAGCGCAGCAATCACAGGAAAACACGCAAAAACAATCGCAAATAAAAACAGCAGTTATTAAAACACACAATAAAGAAATATGTCGAACCTGATTAAAAACGCAAGCAAAAATTGCGTGGAAATATTTGTGCATATTTTGTATGCAAATTATTAAATTAAAATTCGCAAAATGCGCGCGAATTCTTGAAAACAAAAATCTGCGCGCAATTTTTTAATCAAATTTTATTCAAAAAATCGTAAAAAATACAAAAAACTCACAACGGGGCGGATTTTTCTCCTAAAATCAGAAATCAATTGATTTCTGATTACACGCAAAAAACATACTATAATGTATAGGTTTTGTTAAAAAATTTAATAGTTTTTTTGCGCACAGATTCTTGAAAATATAAAATTGAAAGAATCCGCGCGCATTTATATTGATTTTTTTGCGCGCAGATTCTGGGAAATATAAAATACAAAAAACATTATAATTATTTAAATTCAAATATTTTTGTCTGACACAAAGAACTTATGTTCTTCACAAAATGACTTAATGTATAATTTTCATTATATCTTTTTTGTGCTGCCAAACCAATATGTTTATATTTATCATAATTCTGTAAAATCATACGAATTTTTGCTTCTAAATCTGCAGCATCCGTAAAATACAAAAATTCTTCACCCTCCTTGAAAAAACGTTCAATTGTTCCAAATGAATCTTTGTATGCCAACAAAATGCACCCCATTTTTGCGCCTTCAAACATTCGCGATTTCATTTGTGGAAATGCAGATGAACCATCATATACCCACGGCATATGTTTTTTACACAATTCGTCACCAACAGCATGTTCTATATTTGGCACATTTGTTGAAAGCATATTGTGCACCACGCAAATTTTAGTTTTCGAGTAAATTTCCATTTTTGCAATAAAACTTTGGTAACTTTGTGCGGCAATTTGTGCATTCAAATAATGAAACGTTTGACCCATATGTTTTGATACAACATCAAAAATCAAGTTTGTAATTTCAAATCCCGCAACATTATGACCAGAATAAAACACATCATACGGTCTTTCCTCTGACATAAAAACCGACGGCTCATCTGGTGATGGAAACCATGTGCTTATAAACTTAGTTGTGCCAAATCGTTCATTTGCATATGCGGCAGTATATGGACATATTGTAAAAATCTTATCATACTTTGAATTTTCCAATTCTAAGTCAACATCAATTGATGGCATTTTCAAAAAAAACATATTTGGATGCTCAACCGTAAACTTAACTTTTATGTTTGAATCGCCGTCCGTAGTGTGTGCACCGAGTCCATAATAAATACTTATTCCTGACAAATCCGATGCATATCGTGTGAAATCATATCCACGTTGTGGCTCGAACTCATAATTTGCGTCAAACTTTCCAGGCATTCTTATCATTTGCATAAAATATGTCTTTATGCGAGAGTTTGTAGTCTAGCAAAGAAATGCGGGACCCACCGCTGGATTTGTTCGACCATTTGCACTGGATTTTGGATTTTTGTCACAAAGGGAATTACACGAATTCGTTTGGCAAGTTCAAAATCCTGTTTATCAAACGTTGGAAGCACAGTGCATTCCATATGAACTCGAGCATTATTTGCAATTACTGATTTCAGATGGTCTGTGCAAATCAATTCATCTTCGGCGGGTGCTTCTACACTAACATAATGCGCCGTGTTTAATGCGATGGCATTTTCTTCATCCAGGCCTTTGATAAGGCAATCCGAACTAAGACTTGCAGCCTTGTCTCCAAACGATGCCTGTATCAGTTGGTTAAGTGTAGATTTTCCATTGCATCCGTCCCCAAGCCAAATTGTAAAGTGCTTCTCGCTATTTTCACCACCGACATGTGCTGCAAGGAGTCTCCAAACTTGGTCACGCAGTTCTACATCAGGGAAAAGAGTCGCAAAGAAGGCGTCAATTTCGGCTTGAATTTCAGACATTGTATAATGAATGGCCAAATGTCGCAATTTCAATGTCATTTTTGTTGACCAACGACCAGGACAAAATTGAAACTGGGTCGTCGTTGTGCACACAAAAAACCAAACCATAAACAATGGAAGTCGTGCAAACTAAACTTACTGAAGTGTCTCTTTCCATCATTGATGCATATGACCTACTGAAGGGCATTGGCATTAAGGAAATGGAGTCAATTGCTGTTGGAGCAATCAAAGGTTCCAAAAAGCCTAATGTGACTCTAAAAGCGATACTTGACCTTGAAGAACAAATCGCTGACCTTCGAGTTACTATTACCAAAGCAGCACTTAAGGCATCACTGTCCCCTGAACCTGCTGTGGAAGAAAAGGTAACTAATGAGGACCCTCAGGCTACAGACACGAATCCTTCTGCAGGCCCTAAACGTGGTCGTAAGCCCAAGCAGACTGCTGAAACCGAGGCTACAAAAGTAGAACAGGAAACACCGGCGGTGGAGCCGAAACCTGCTACTGTTGCACCTGTTGAAACCAAACCAGCGGAAGTCGAAAAGCCCGCAAAGAAGACGACTAAAAAGGCTCAGGAAACTGAAGTTGCTAATGATGACTTGCAGGCGCCCGCTAAGAAATCCAACAAAGTAGCAAAACCCGTTGAGGAACCAAAACCTGCTGCTGTTGAACCTGCAAAGCCCGTAGAAGAGCCAAAGGCTGAAGAAAAACGCGTCAATCCTTACAATGTATTCTTCAAGGAAAATCGCGGCCGCATTGCTGCTGAAAATCCTACAATGAATGCTGCTGAAATCACTGCGGAACTTGCGCGTCAATGGAATGCACTGAAATCCGGTGGCGTCAAACAGGAAGTTCTAGTAGTTGAATCAACTCCTGTTGCTGCGGTTGCACCCATTGTTGCCGCTGCAGTTCCCGCGGCTGTAGTGCCAGAAGTTGTTGAAGATTCAGTCGTAGATGCAAAGGAACCGTTGCATGTGCGACGTAAGAAAATCCCAAAGGCGATTCGCACGCTTGTTTGGAATAAGTATATTGGCTCGGATATCACAGCAGCCAAGTGTATGTGCTGTAAGGAGGAAAAGATTTCAATGAACAATTGGCATTGTGGACACGTGCTTGCAGAAGCCAAGGGCGGCGATACGACCATTAACAATCTTCGACCCATTTGTGCCCCGTGCAACTCGTCAATGGGAACAAAGTCAATGAATGAGTTTACGGAGGAGTTCTTTGGGTGGACGATTTAGATGCAAAATAAATAAATGCAATTCAAACTTGGTATATTATGCTCATTATTTTTTGCAAAGTTGTCGAACAGGAATCCATCCACCAGATGTTTCACATTCACACCTTGACCATGCATCAACATGTGTTTTGCGCAACGGATTGACTATGCGTGCATTCACTGTCGCAAAATCACACAGCGATGTAAATAATTGTTCACCTTGCACCAAGCAGTTGCGTTCAGAGTCGTACTTGCAGATAGCAACTGTGTTTTTCAAACGAAATCGAATGCACTGTCCATCTGTGAAACAATCGCCCATTTTTGGCCTGCTTATCGTTGTTACAATTGAATTGTGAGAATCAAGTTGGAAAACTGAATCAATGCTTGTATTTTCTGCATCGATGGTGGGATATGTTCCAGTTTCCACAAGTCCCTTTGAGGCAATTTTGTCAGTGTGTGCATTTGCCTCTTTGAGCAGCCTATAAACATCTTTCAATGACGGCTCCTGCACAGGCGCATTTGAGGACTTAAAAAGCGTATCAAGAGCATCAAGGCGACGCTTGCCATTATGTGATGCATTTCCAATGAAATCATACATTTTGAGCAATGACTTTTCAGCTTCGGAAATAAATGACTGCGATTTGTTGCTCATGTCCACAAATGTAACAAACCAGTCAAGAACAATTCCTGATTTTTCACAATGGTCCAATATGGCTGTTTGACTCCTTAACGATTTGTTCTGTTTTGGATTTAATCCGCAATAAATGCGATGATATATTCCGTTATCTCCGGTCGCATTCTCTTTACAACGACCGCAGTACACAGGATATGCTTGGGATGAGTCTGTTGAAGCAAACATCACATACAATCCAGTTGTTTTTAAGGCGTCCTTATGGAAGCTAAGGTTTGGAAGGGTTCGCAATTCGCCTGTTGCTTTGCCAAGATGAAGCAATTCAGAAAATTCAAACCCAGAGGTAGAACGGAGGGTTTCAATGTCGCAGATAAAATCTTCTGCGTAAAGTTTTTTTCCTGCTAAGGAAGACATTTTGGGAATGTAAAAAGGAAAGGAAGGGATGAAGGAATTCGTGAATATATAATGCACGACGGCCAATAAAAGCCGGATTATTTTCTCAATTTTTCTTGCTTTTTTAATTGTTTGCCTAACGGTCAGAATTAAAAACAATGTAAAATCAAAAAATGAACAATGATTGCGCCGTAAACAATAATGCATACAATGGATGCCCGTGAATCCGGTTTTGAACTTGAACATCTTATAGAACGCGGTGTGCGCGCACTGGGTCTCCAACATCGCAATGAACAGGAAATCCGAACCGAATTTAGCGACCAAAGCATGAATGGTGTAGACCACTGGATTACATACAGTGCGCCTGAATCGCCGCCCACGCACATACTTATTCAAACGAAGTGGCGTGAAACAACAACGCAACCCGAGGTCGCACAATACCTTTCCTGTGTTGACCGCATTCAATCTCGCATTGAATCCGGTCAACGCATTCATTTGCTATGGGTATGTAAAACCGAGCCCACTCGCCATGCCCGCACAATTCTTACAGAACGCCGTGCTGATATTGTATGCTGCGGCGTAAGCATTGAAATGTTGGCACGCAATGCGATTGCATGGATTGCGGAAACTTGTGGATTAGACCCAGCGCCTGGTTGGCGTGAAATTCCCATTCGCCGTGTGGAACGACCCATAACACAACCAACGAACTTCATTGCACCTGCATCACGATATGCAGCCGTAGCGCCTGATGAAACACCAGAAGGTCGTGCAAAAATCACGGAATTCCAACTTTACCTACAATCCTTACATCAATCGGTTGGTCGTCGTATTCAATCCGCGCTCAATCAACTGGGCAATTATGAATTGCAAACCGTTGTACATTCTATGTTTCCAATGACGGTTGATGAATGGCAAAATGGTTCGCATCCAAAAGTGGATTACAATCGTCTTCTTCGCGCCCTGGCCAAACTCTGTGTTCCAACACGCACCAAACATTATCCGTCGCGCAGCCTACTGTTTTATTGCAAGATGCGGTGTTTGAGCATTGAATTTGCAAGTCACATTGCAGAATTCCACAAGCGTCGCGCAGGACTTATGAATAGCGGGCTGGCGTATGCACGCTCAATCAGCCACCCAAATTGTATACCTGAACCCATGACACAAGAAGAATATACTGGACTAGTTGTTCATTGTGACGATTACTGGGTTTCAATCAACCGTAATGGTGCGATTGAGCGTGTTCCAAGTGGTATACAATATCACTTTTATAATCATTACAATACGAATTGACAATCGTTTAAAAAATGAATCTCTTTTTTATTACGCTCAATGAAGCAAATGAAAACGCTAATCATTCAGTCTTCGTTTCCGCGCTCCGCAAGCACACTGCTTGTCAATGCATTATACGGAATGACACCTGGTCTTGGAGACAAAAATGTAATGTGGAATGATTTCTATCATTATTATAATTACAATTATGATAATGATGTAATAGTAATTAAAAATCACAATGTAAATATTGACGATATCATGTACTTGTTCAAAAACAAATATAAACTATACTTTGTTTGTTCCGAACGTCGTGATGCCGGTGAACGGTTTGAATCCAAATATCATACATATAAAAACGTTGCAATCTTTGATTTTAATGACTTGAATGAAACGGAAACAAATCCACTTGAACACATAATTCAAACAATTCATAGTCGTGTATCACGCCTTATTCCACATATTGCATTCAACAGGCTAGGTGGATTAAAACGTGTTACTGAAATGAATGAGCGCTATGAAGAAATTGCGCATATGCCATTCAGTTACGTGGACCCGCTATATCAAATTCATGGTTCGCATCGCTCACGCAAAAAGCATATTCGCGGTGGTCGTGTGCCACAATAAGTATTCAAATCTAAGTTGTTAGTGAACTATAGGTGCGGCACCCTGCGTCAAAGGATAACTTCATAAACCCAAGGGTTACGAAGAAACCCAGAACCTGTCCAAGCCGGTCACGCGAAAGACGCGTTGCACTGACAAAGGCGGCCGTCACCAGACTGAACAGAACAAAGAAGAAGAACTCGAAAAGGAAACCGTTTGTGTACATTTGGAAGATGGAAAGGAAAGGAGGGATGTGGAAGAGAGGGAAAGGGTGCACAAAATACTAGTTTCATAATTAATCCTTCAATTTTTCTGTATATTGCCTTATTCACAATCATAAATCCCATAAAATAGTATCAATCGTTGAACTGTGCAGTACACATTTCTTTCAACAACTTCATTCACAACTGAGAGCGTTGTATATATGGAATTTATGTTAGTATTTACCGGCGCCACCCACCTCAGCCACCACGTTGCTTGCGAGTACGAGAACGACGAGAGCGCACATTACGACGACGAGTTGAACGACGATTCATTTATATCAAGGCCTGTTATTTTTTATACCAAGTCTTGATTATAGTTAGTCCGAAGGGTTTCCAACACTTTGCAGTGAGTTAATCACCGACGACGTTTATCTTTAAAATGTTGCTTCAACTTCTTAGGCGTGCGCCGCGTTGTCCCCAAAATAATATCTTTGGCAGGATTCATTGCAGCCAATGTTACTGTCTTTGTCGTTTCTGCATTGTAACTGCTGCCATTCCACGCGCGATATTTAACTGATATAGTTGTTCCAGGAGGTCGCAAATGAATTTCAGTAAATAATGGAAACATGCCATTCAATATGCCAATGCGATTGCCTTCCACTTCTGTGATGATATCATACAGGTTAAACTTGGCCGGTGAAATAGAGGAATCGCGGGCAAGAACTTCTACTCCTTCCACTTTGACGCCGGGATATATCATTGGATACAAAATGTCAACAAATGTATAATTTGTTATACCCAAATACCCCTTTGGATAACTTACAATACTACCTGTGTAGTTGTCCACAAAATAGCGAAGAATCGGCATAAATAAGTAACTTGCCACACCACCATTCATTTCTTCGGTTCCATTGTATCCCCACGATAATATGCCGACAACGTGTCCACTATCTGTCAAGATTGGCCCCCCGCTATTTCCGCCGTAAATTGACGCATCCGTGAAAACAGATTCCATACTAAATGCCGCTTGATACTTGTTGTCCCGCACAATGCCACGGGACACTGATTGCGAATCGTCACCCTGTGGATATCCAACAACATTCACATATTCTCCAATCTGCAGTTGACTACGACTGTCTTTTACAGGCAAATGTAAACCGCCATAGGATGCACTATTGATGCGCAAGAGAGCAACATCTGCCAGTTTATCATAACCCATAACAACTGCATTGACACCATCAACCTGTATACTTTGATTTGTTGGAGATTGTAAGTGAATCCATACATTTCCAGGAGCGCCTTCGTCCGCATTCAAAATAACATGTGCAGCAGTAACAATGTATCCATATGAATTTGGAGCATAGTTGGATGCTCCATTAATTTCCATGAAAAACCCTGAACCAACATAATATGAGCCTGTGTTTGTGTCGCGCAAACTTATCATGACAACACTGTTTATGCAGGCCGTGTATGTATCAACTGCACTACTGGCAGGCCCCATTGGTCCAATAGGACCAGCAGGACCTGTTGGTCCTGCAATATTTAGTCCTGTCGGGCCATTTGGTCCTGTTGCACCTGTTGGACCAGTTGAACCTCTTTCACCCATATCTCCTCGTGGACCCGATGGCCCAGTTAGACCTGTAAATCCAGTTGATCCAATTGGGCCACGTTCACCAGTTGGACCACGTATGCCGGTTGGACCTGTTATTCCCGTAAAACCAGTAGAACCTGTAGGACCACGTTCACCAGTTGGACCACGTGTGCCTGTTGGACCATTTGTTCCCGTAAAACCAGTAGAACCTATAGGACCACGTTCACCAGTTGGGCCACGTGTGCCCGTTGGACCTGTGCGTCCTGTATCGCCTGTCGGACCACGATCACCTATTGGACCACGTACACCTGTTGGACCTGTGCGTCCTACAAAACCAGTAGAACCTGTGGGACCGCGTTCGCCTGTTGGTCCACGCGAACCTGTTGGTCCGCGCAAACCTGTTGGACCAGTCGGACCTGTGCTCATTGCTCTATTACTTGTGCATGATTTATTGGTGCCATCCAGGGTTTCGTTTGCATTTTGGCAAAGGCAAATGAAACCCTGTATGGCACCAATAAAAAAGAGGCGTGTCCTCTTTCCCAGCCGTCACGCTGTTCGTCATTTTACAAAGGCTCTTCTGGAGCGTGCCTTGTTGCCCCCTCTTCTCGCAACAAAGTGTCGTAGCCCTTTACCTCGCTACGTCCATATCCCACAAATTTTACTTAAGCAAACAAACCCAGTTCCTCATAAGGAGGAACCATAAAGAGAAAGAATACAATCACAACTGGAAGGAATGTCTTGCCCGCGGCGACAAGCACTTCTTACAAGCCCTTAGAGCTGCAAGTCACACCTGTCGCCGCGGCAAGGCGGAAGGAAGTCTCATTCATCGGCATTTTGAATATAAATCGCTACTGTGTCCACCACACTGTTTGGCAAATTGGAAAGTTGAAGTTTCAATTTTTTTTGATTTCTCTAGGACTGTTCTTCAACTTTGGATAAAAAATTTCCACGCCTTATACGCTGCTTACAATATGTATCGGACGTTATTGCGAGACACATTAAAAAATTTCATTGTTTGATTTTCAAATGTGGGCGATTTAGTTGAAATGAATATCAACATCAAAGGACCAAACGTACTCCGCCTTTGCAACAACAATACGAAACCCAGGGAAGGCGGCCTCAAACTCCTTCTTGACAATGTCAAGTGCTGCGTCACTCGGCCCAATCACTTCCTCCATATAGGGCGCAATAGACACGACCTTATTGAATTGAGCAGCGTCCTTGTACTTATATGCGGCAGGCCAGAAGAGATAACGCATTGGGTCAATGCGCTTCCCTCTCTTCAGATTCTCCTTGGCGTGGGCAACAAGACAGTTGGCGACGCTCTGCAGCGACTCGTTGAACTGCGCTGCATAGGCCTTCTTGCGCACCTGCGCAGGGTCGTCTGGGGGGAAGGGCTTCTCGCCACTGGAAAGGAAGGAATCAAGCGCATCACGCGAAAGCAGGGGGCGTGACATGGGAAGGAAGGGCTGTAAGGAAGAGGTGGAAGAGTCACGCTCCGAGTCAGTGGCAAAAATCTTACTCAATTTTTTTCTGAATAACCTACTTATTATTCAGAAACAAATTGAATCCATAACTTGGGCCAATGCAATAATGAAAAAGAGGCTTTGACCTCTTTCCAAGTTTGGGGAGTTTCTTCAACTCGTGTCTCGTTGCCCCCTTCCCGCGACGAGAAGTCGTGGTCGCCACACATTTACCACGTCCTATTGCTCTTCTGGAGCGTGCCTTGTTG
>JACCDO011840776.1_pt1 | contig 12163 bp, 4 predicted proteins | sample 7446101 | NCBI WGS metagenome assembly JACCDO01 (sample SAMN15323440, study PRJNA562643) | freshwater metagenome | isolation source: river surface water | place: USA:Blue River Watershed | collected 2017-08-16 | reverse complement strand
TTTTGATGCCTACGCTCTATATTTGGTGAAAAAATACGCTCACCACTTAGGATTCAGTAGCGACATCGGTGTCTATGAAGAAACCCTTTATGGAATAGAAAGAAAACTGACGCTTAACAAACTTTTTCAAGAAGAGTATCACCAAAAGCGTCCAGAATTTTTATCCCTAATCAAACAATTTGTCATCAACCAAGATGAGATGCTAAAGGCCTTTATTTTAAGGATTGATCAAAAAGCAGATTTACTCGTGGATAAGCTAACCTATTATCGCGAGTATGTAAAAGCTCACTTTAATGCAGCATTTAAGGACCAGGGTCGAGAAGATTTACTCCGTTATTATCGAAGAGAAATTGAGTTTATCCAGCATTTAGCGATTCAATTTGAAAGTAGTGAACAAACTGAATTTTTCTATCAACTCACCCACAACTTATTGGCGCTTCCTGATCTCGACTCACTGTTGTTGGGATTAAAAGCCATTAGTTTTCCCCGATTAAAATCGAAATCGATTTCTGAAGACGATAAAGACTTAAGAGACAAACTTAAAGAAGCGTTAAGTTTATTGAAAGCTGATGCGGCGATGGTACCCATCGCCGGTCAATTGGAATATTATGATGAGACGCAAACGCACGTCCAAGTCATCTTGGATCTATTATTAGAATTAAATCGGCGCCTTGATGAAAAGAAACAGCAATACAAGCGTTATACCTTTGCTGATATTGCCAAGTTAGCCATGCAGTTAATGAAGGTTGAATCTTTAAAGCAAAACATCCAAGAACAATTTGCTTTTATCATGGTCGATGAATATCAAGATACCAATGATTTACAAGAGGCGTTTTTACAAGCACTATGTCGGCAAAACCTCATGATGGTGGGTGATATTAAACAATCCATTTATCGCTTTAGAAATGCAAACAGTAATATCTTCCATCATAAATTTGTCACCTTTACGGATTATGAATTAAGTCAAGATCATCACCAAACCAAAATCATCCTTCAAGATAATTTCCGTTCAAGGAAAGAAGTTTTAGAAAGCATTAATCATTTGTTTTCCCACGTGATGTCGAACGAGGTTGGTGGCGTGCATTATAATCACGAACAAGCCTTAACGTTTGGGCAGAAGACTTATGATAATCTTCATCAATCGGGTCAACATTATCATATGGATGTGATTCGCTACGAGAAAACGGAAGCGGACGCTGAACTTAATGAAGCGGAAATCATTGCCGCAGATATTCTCCAGAAATTAAAGCAAGGTCTTGAGGTCGCCGATTTAGACCAGCAAAAGATGCGAAAAGCAACGTACCAAGATTTCACCATATTAATTGACCGTAAAACCAACTTTGAGTCTTACATTGAAGTGTTTAATCGTGTAGGCATTCCCTTGGAAGTTTATGCAGAACGAGATTTATCGGACTCCGATTTTTTCCGAGTCATGAAGAATTTCATGACCTTAATGGTGCATCATCAAGGTAGTACACCTGTGCCAAGTATCATGCAGGCTTACATCTCTGTACTAAGGAGTTTTATCTTTCAAGAAAAAGATGAAGCCCTTTATCGCTTAGCGTTAGGTAAAAAATCCCTCACCGAGTTTGCGCTTTTTCCCATCCTTGAAAAATTCCAAAAACTGGGAAAACACCAAGTGCTATCGGTTTGGATGCATGCCTTTATTCAAGAACTTAGGCTGGAGACTAAATTGTTAACCTTACCGGATTTACCCGCCAATCTTGCTCGACTTGAGGGTTGGATGAAAACGGTGGAGCAATTATCCTCGTTAGGATATTCCCTAGCAGCATTTGAAACCTTTTTAAAACAAACCGATAACATCGATGTGGATTTAACAATCACCGCGAACATTGAAACCGATAATGCCGTCAAATTGATGACCATCCATAAAGCAAAAGGTTTAGAGTTTCCATATGTGTATTATCCTGGACTGACCAAGGGTTTTAATATGGTGGAAACCAAAGGAATGTACCAATATTCAAAAAAATATGGCATTCAACTACCTTATCCTGAAGCATCGTATGCTCGACCCATTTTTGCAGATTTGATTCTCAATGAAGAGAAGGAAGCAATTCTTTCTGAACAAATGCGTTTATGGTATGTGGCCTTGACTCGGGCGAAAGAAAAAATCATCTTGGTGATTGAATCCAGTCAACCCAAAACGATTGTCGATATTGAAAAGGCAAGATCCTTTGCTGATTTCATGCAGATTTATGATCAAATGACATCACGCGATTTGAGTAAGGATCATCATGTTGAATTTCCAATTACATTTGATCGAGTTGTTATGGAAGATAAACCTTCAAAGATGGTCCCGATAAAGTTTAAACAACAATCCCATTCTTTTGAAACCATCACGCCTAGAAGAGCGAGTAAACCGCTTGAAGAAGAAGTAGATGCAAAAGTACTCCTATATGGGACCTACTTACATGAATGCTTGTTTTTATTAGATTTCACCACCCTTGATACGAGTTTTATTACCAATCCAAAGGATCGGGCTTTGATTGATAAACTTGTTGCGCATCCTATTATTCAAAACGTTTCCCTTCAAGTAAAACAAGGGACAGCTCGCGTTTACAAAGAATATGCATATCTTGATGAGAAAACAGGTCTTACTTCGATTATTGACTTGTTGATTATTGAAGGCAATCAAGCGACGATCATCGATTATAAAACGAACCAAATCGATGATGAAGCATATGTAAAGCAACTGCAAACCTATGGTCGTTACCTTATCACCCAAGGTTTGAAAATCAAAGCCCTCATTTTACTTTCCATCCAACAATCAAAATTGAAGCTTATTCCTTTTGAAAATAAATAAGTTAACTAAATAACAAAGTAAATACTTTTTAAATCTGATTTTTAAAATTAACTTAAATTTAAGGAATTTTAAATCAAAATTAAACTCGTGAAAAAGTTCAAACTGTCTTTTAGTTTTATTTTGTTAATTGCAATTATCAGCACTCCTTATTTCCTACCCGTTCAAGCGACTACGATTTCATCCTCCATAGATCCTACTTCCAGCGCACCTGTCTCATCAGAAACGCCACCTTCCAGCGAGGACAATACGATTGTTTTGGCGGTCAATGAACCTGTTGGTTTTCAATCTGCAACAAACTATTCAACCAATTACCGCGCTGTTGGAAGTACTTTTTTTAACAATAATAATAAATATGTGTATTTATCTAATGGAGTTGGTTATTCAGCGGGTTCTTTCTTCACTAAAAACAAAGTGTTTTTAACCAATTCAACGAGTGCAGGATTTTCAACATTTTTTGAAATGAGTGTCTTTGGTGCCGATGGATATGCGGATGGATTTACCTTCATTGTCTCTCGTGACATCAATGTGTTAGGTCAAGCAGGTGGTGCAATCGGATATGGTGGTATTACCAATTCCATCGCGGTTTTATTTGATAATTTTGATAATGGTGGTCAGCCACCCATGTGTCTATCTTTGGGTGTCAATGGTGGGCAAGGTGGTTGCCAATACTCAGGTTTTTACTCTGGAAACTTTAAAATTTGGGTTGATTATTCACGAAACACGAATGGTGGCCGACTAGAAGTAAGAATGCACAATGCAAACAATTTCAATCGCCCTCTTAACCCATCCCGAGCATGGGATAATATAACCTTTGATCAAATCGGAAATGAATTTTATACCGGGTTTACAGCAGCAACCGGTGGTTTTTCTCAATATGCCTATTTGAAATCATGGTATTTCTCTGCCAGTTATTCTCCCAATGGTATTGATCCAACCGACGCTGCCAATTTTGTAACGGACAATGTGCCACCTTCTAATCCAAAAATAGAACCCTTTAAAATTAACGATGAATGGTTTTTCAAACCCGATCCAAATTTTGATTCCGAAACAAACTTAAGTTATCTATACACTTTTGGAAATAATCAAGAATATGCTTTTTACAATCCAATCACAGCTAGAGCTTCCTTTAGTTCTAACGACCAAACTTTATATCTATATGCGTTGGATTTGGCAGGTAATCGTTCTCCTGGCGCAGGAACCTATCCATACTTTAAGGCAAATTATGTGTTAAATTACCCAGGCTCTCAAAACTTTACGAACTTTTATCCTGGATATAATGCAACATATCCTGTTACTGAAAATATTGATTTACTCACACCTGTTAGACCCGGTTATCGCTTTGAAGGTTGGGCTTTAAGTCCAGTTCAATCGACAAACCTTATCACTCAATATACGTTCAATAGCAACGCAAATTTCTTTGCCAGATGGACCTTTTTGCCTTACACCGTTGTCTTTGATACAAATGGTGGGACTACCATCCATGATATAAATACCAACATTAACCTTGGTTTTACACTTCCAGATGATCCTACTAAAGCGAATCACCAATTTGATGGTTGGTATCTTGATGAAGCGCTTACTCAACCATTGGATTTAAATCAATTTCCTCATACGAATCTCACGCTCTATGCAAAGTGGATTGTCAACACTCACACCCTTAAGATTGATCATCAAAGTACTGAAACCAGTGAAACTTTTACGTTTGACTATGGTACTTCTTTAAGCTTAACATCCCTTGCACCTGCCCCTAGGGAAGGTTTTGTCTTTGCCGGATATTATCAAGATGCAAATTTTGAAAACTTGGTGATGGGATCAATCGCCATTACCGGTGATCAAACGATTTATGCAAAATGGATTGATTTAAGACCTGTTTTCCAATTTCAAAACGATGTTCAATCGATCTCTGAACCTTTAACAACATCCTCCGCAAACCAAACCGCATTACAAAACGCTAGAGACGCCTATAACCAATTAACGGATGAACAAAAAGCATATGTGAGCGCTCAATCCTTAGCGGATTTAATGGACCTCGAACAACAAATGATAGACCTGCTTGCTGTTGAGGCTGTCGTGATGATGATTGATCAACTACCAAGAATTATTCAACTTGAAGATGAAGCACTATTGGCTAATGCGATACAAGCTTACGCTAATTTAACCCCAACCCAAGTTGCATTATTTCCATTAGATCGTTTCCATCACCTCCATGACCTAAGTCAGCAATATTCCGACATATCAGAAGCACATTATGTTGAAACACTTGTCTGGGATATTCCAACGAATTATTCCGTTGAAAACATTGAAGAAATACAGGCTGCAGTTGAAGCTTATGATGCTTTACTTCCCGAAGAAATTGCCATGATGAATCCAGTAGCAGTAGCAAAATTAAACACTGCAAAAGGTCAATTAAATCTATTAATTGCTTGCAGAGGTTTAATAGAATTAATTGAAGCAATCGGTCCTGAAGTAACGCTCGACGATGAGTTACGAATTGCAGAAGCTTTTGCTTACTTTGAAAGCATGTCTGCAGAGGAATTGAAATATTTAGATATTCAATTTTATCAATATTTATTAAGTTACAGCAAAACTCATCAAGATATGACAATAGCTTTACCGGTCAACCATCTTTTATCTAATTTACCAACGACGATTACCTTAAACGATGAAACTAATATTCTTCAAGCCCTTACTGCTTATGAATCTTTATCTAAGGACCAACAACAATATATTGATGAAGCGCTCATTGATCAATTGCGATTTGCCCTTTTAGAACTAGAACGGCTTAAAAATATTGATGGTGGTGGAGGCGAACCTGTTGATCCACCCCCCGTTGATCCTCCAGTTGATCCACCTGTCGAAGCTGCCTACTTTCCCTGGATTGTGATTATCGTTGTCGTGACGTGGCTAGGCGCATATGCGTTGATTCAAAAGAAACCCATTCTTATTCCATAAGGAGGAATAACCATGAAAGTATTTAATAAAGAAGGTCTGAAGTTTATCATTGGTACGCTGGTTGCGTCCGTAACAGCAGTGCTGGTTGCCTCGATTATTTCGACCTCGCTTGGAACGTTAGCAGAAGCGATTCGTGAATCGAATGCCAATACGTCTGCACCTACTTCAAGCAGTAGCAGTTCATCTTCTTCAAACTCTTCGTTGAGTTCATCATCTGCCAGTTCATCTATTGAAGAAGTTGAAGTACATCAAGTAACCTTTAACGCATCAGGTGGTACGGCAGTCAATCCTGCGACCTTACAAATTAATCATGGTGAGTTTATTTTGAATTTTCCAGCCACAACCTTAGCCGAACACACCTTCTTAGGTTGGTATACCGGTATTACACCCAACGACGTCCTTTTTACTGGAACGATGCCTGTTGTACAAGATATGACCTTATTTGCCCGTTGGCAATTAATCGTTGATGAACCCGTTGTTGAACCCGGCACGATTACTTGGAGAGTTGCATTTAATGCCAATGGTGGAACCCCAGTGGATTTTGTTCAAGTCTCAGATGGCAAAACCATGGAATTACCGATCACAACAAGATCTGGATATGTTTTCTTAGGATGGTATACGGGTAACTTACCGGGTGATGTTTTATTTACTGCTTCAACTGAAGTCATTCGTGATATGACACTTTTTGCTCGCTGGGAAAGAGAATCGTTCATGATTACTTTCTTAAGTTATGGTGGTTCTTTTGTCGCTCCTATGACTGCAAAAGCTGAAAGTACCATCAGTGCTCCTGCGAATCCAACCAAACAAAACTTTAGCTTTGGTGGTTGGTTTACCGATGTTGAGAAAACGAATGAGTTTGTCTTTGAAACCATGCCCACCGAATCCATCACCTTACACGCATTGTGGTTAGATGGTACCTATGAAGGTCTTCAATATGTTTGTGGTGCCAATGAATGTATTATTACCGGTTATGATGGGATTCACACTTCGATTTATATTCCTGCGGAAATTGATGAATTACCCGTTACGCTGATTGCTGATCGTGCATTTGAAGGCAATGAGCAATTAGTGTCTGTTACGTTTGAAGATGGAGAAGGATCTGCCTCCGCCTTAAAGACCATTGGTATATCCGCATTTGCCAATATGCCAAGTTTACGGTCCGTTACGTTACCGGAAACATCTTTAAAAACGATTAAATATGATGCATTCCGAAATAGTTCATTATTAACCGCACTTGATATTCCGTTTGGTGTTACAACCCTTGGCACCAATATTCTCACAGGTGCTGATTCACTTGAAAGAATCACGGTAAGACCCGCCAATAATAGTGTTAATACTCCAACATTCAACTTTAAATATTTATTTGGTGGTACGGTCTATAACTCTGTTGTAACCGTGCCTACGTCTTTAGAAACAATTGTTGTTACCGAAGGTGCAACCGTCATTCCTAATGATTTTTTAAGGGATTTATCGATGGTCAAAGAAGTGGTCATGCCTGCCACCGTTACTTCGATGGGAACCAACGTACTCACTGGGGCAAACGCATTAACAACTTTAACGTGGACATTTACCTCAAGTGTGGATGCCGCAGCTAATTCGTTCTTAACTTATGCTTTTGGTTCAGTTCACGGTGGGGTTTCTAACTTACCTGCAACACTTGAAAATGTGACGATCAATCAAACCAATTTGGTTCGTTTAGGATCTTATGCTTTTTATAACATTCCAAACTTATTGCAGATTGAATTACCAAGCAATCTTACGGAAATTGCCCAATTTGCATTTGCGCATGCTGTAGTAAATACCAGTAGATTACAATATTTAGATTTACCATCTGGGTTATTAACGATTGGTAACTCTATTTTTGCCAATAGCAGTGCCTTAAAAGAAATTACGATTCCAGACACTGTGATTTCCATTGGTTCGTCTGTATTGATTAACACCTTAGGTTTAACGAAATTCCGGGGCAGTATTGATAGTCCATTATTAGCAAGCCGCTTTTTCCGTTATTTCTTTGGTGGATCTAGTGCGACGGCCGGAGGCATTATTCCAACGAGTTTACAAACCGTTGAACTAACAGCCGGTAATACTTTAGCGACAAGTTATTTCCAAAGCTTTACGACGATTCAAACAATTTATCTACCCGCAACATTGACCACCATCGGAAACAATGCTTTCAATGGTGTCACTGGATTAAAAGAAATCCAAGTGTTAGGAGCAGAAGCAGTTACGGATCGAGTGATTTTTCCAAGTTCTGTAACAAGTTTTGGCACGAATGTGTTCCAAGGTGCGACTGGAATTAAACACGTTACTTTACCAAACACCATCACCACAATACCTGCCGATTCCTTTAACGGTGCAACTTCATTAGAGACCGTTTTGACCGGTTCTACTATTACCACGATTGGTAATAATGCTTTTTTAAATACTAAACTTTCAACCTTTACATTCTCTTCCGCATTAACCAGTGTTGGTTCCGCAGCCTTCCAAGGCACTTTATTGACCGAAGTTGTTTTACCCAATACGGTTGTAACCATTGGTAATGATGCCTTTAGGAACAACACAGCCTTAACAGCCATAACGTTCCCAAGCACGGTACCTAGTGTTGCCCCACTGTTCTCTTTAGGAACGAACGTTTTAACGGGATCGCAAGTATTAGTAACGATGAATTTCCACATTGATGTGTTACCCGCGGTAGCTGCGAATCGTACGGTTCGATACTTCTTTGGTGGATCAACCAGTGTTGCAGGTACGATTCCAACCACCTTAACAACCCTTAATTTAACTGGGGGGACGACGATATACGATTTGTTTGTGAATAATATGACCACCATTACCACTATCAGTCTTCCCACGACACTTACCACGATTGGCACGCGTAGTTTTGAAGGAGCTTCGAGTGTGACGGCATTAACGATTCCTGCAACAGTCAATAGCATTGGTAACGATGCCTTTAGAGCGATGACAGGGTTATTGTTATTAACCTTCTTAAGAGAAACTTTACCTGCAGCGATTGGAACGAATTTATTTGCCACAAGTTATACAGGTTTATTACCTTCAAACTTAAACCCGTTAGCCAACCTATTCGTCGTTGTTCCTTCTCAAGCCGCCTATGACGCTTATATTCTCAATGCTCAATTTAATGCATTGGCAACTGCCAATCCCACAAGATTAGTGATTGCAGAACCTCAACAACCCATCTTGCCCTAATGATTTTTTTCACACTCAATAACATGTCTTTTATGGAGTTTATTAAAACGCTATTAACCATTTTATGGATTCTTGCCGGGTTCTTTATTTTCTACGAAGATTTGACGACAAAAGATATTGAAGATGATGAAATGGTCAGCAATACTGCATCACAATCATCATTAAAAGTGGTTGATAAAGTTGTCGAGAAAGTCGCTCAAAAAACAACTGTGATTCGTCAAACACTTAAAGCGGAAATACCTAATCTTCCTTCGGTGAGTGTCCATGATGATGAAGAAATAGAAGACAATGCCTTCAAAAACATTCAAATTTTCTCTAAACCGATTCAAGGTCGTGAAGGTTTTTATGAACAGCTTCAGCCTAACTTACAAAAAGAGTTTAAAAAACTATTTGTGGATGAAGGTCCAGACCATCTTTCTAAAGATTTAATCTATGTGATTGGTGACAAGAACCCAGCATTCTTTGAATACGTCTTTAATGACATTTATGATTATCGTAAAGTGATCTCTCCCGAACTCCTGAATGCCTTGATGGTGGAATTACAAACCATCGCCAAAGATGATCCTCAAGCCCAATCTTATTTATTTGAAGCCGGTTCAAGAACCGCTTATACCCAAAGACAAAAGCAAGGGTTCTTAGGATTAGTGGATGAATGGACAGCGCAAGATATTGCCGTTCAAAAGAAACATCTCAAACCTAAAGGTCGTTATGTTTATAGTTATGCACGTCGAGCCATCTTGTTAGAAAAACAAGGCAAGATCGAAGAAGCGATGCAATTGGTGGATGAAGCCATTCCATTACAACTGGACGATCGCACCAAGGGAAACTATCAAGCAAGAAAAGAACGTTTACTTGGTTTGTTGAAACCGAAAGTCACCGTCTTAAATTTACCAACACCGACTGAAAAGAAAGCAGCTTTACCTCCTGTCAGATCGAATGAATTTGATGATGATGGTGAAGAAAACGCCATGGAAAAGGTTGTCTTCTTCAAAGGTGATATCAAAGACCGTCCTGAATTTTATACTTCTTTAACCGAAACTGAAAAAGCTGAATTCCGTCGCTATTTCGTCGATGGCAAAGAAGAGCAACTTGTCAAAGGACTTGTCTATACCATTCAAGGTGATAATCGAGATTATTTCAAACGTGTGTTTAACTATATTTATCTCTTTAGAAAAACCATTTCATTAAGCCTATTAACCAAGTTAACGAACGAACTGATTGCCTTATCAGGAAACGATGCACAAACCCAATCTCTGATTTATGAAGCGGCATCTCGAACGGGATATTATCGTCGCAAAGATACAAGTTTCTTAAATCAAGTTGAAGCGTGGTGTTTATCAGATATTAATCTTCAACAAAAGCAGAATATTAAAAACGAATACGCCTATAGTTATGTTCGTTATGCCATTCTTTTAGAAAAGGCAGACAGAATTCCTGAAGCTTTAGAACTCGTTGAAGAAGCCTTAAGTCGTCAATTAGATGATCGCACTCAAGGTAATTATCCTGAACGTAAAGTTCGCCTTTTAGGTAAGATGCCAAAAGTAGTCGAACCCGTTAAGGAAGAAGAACCTGAAGAAGAAGCCGATGAAGCTGCATTAGAAAACATTCAAATCTTTAAGACTGAAGTCAAAGAACGTAAAGGGTTTTATGAATCTTTATCCTCGGAAGAACAACAGGAATTTGATCGGTATTTCGTTTTACCAGGCGACCAACATTTAGCGAAAGAACTTCAATACACCAAGGGTGGTCAAAACGATGCATTCTTTACGAAAGTGTTTAATTTCATCTACCGTTATCGTCGTTTGATTTCGTCTGGTTTGTTGATTAAGTTGTCCGATGAGTTGCAATCGTTTACCCAAGGGGATCCTCAAGTTCAAACCATCCTTTATGAGTTAGCGATTCGCGTGGCGTACTTTAGAAGAAAAGATGCAGCGTTTTTCCAAACCGCAAAGTTATGGGCGGAACGTGATGTTAAGCTACAACAAACCACTTTAAATGCCCGTGATAAATATGTTTATTCGTTTACCAGACTTGCGATTATTTTAGAAAAACAAAAGTCATTCAAAGAAGCATTAGCAATTGTGGAAGATGCCTTATCGAGAAATCTCAACGATAAAACAAGAACAGGTTATCCAGGTCGTAAAGTAAGAATTCTAAAGAAAATGGCGGCTAAGGTATAAAGCATGAATATCAAAAGTATCCTTAAATTAATATGGTTCCTATTAGCGATTCCACTCGTCTTAATGTTTATTTTTCTTTAAAGTAAGATTTCAGTTAAATCGTTGGTTGAGGTTGTAAATTCAGTTAAATCTGTCATATAGGCAAAACCAGTTTCCACTACCTCACCTTTTGCATTATAAAAACGATAGTACCCTAACGTACAAATGAGATTTGGATCAGTGTCTTTAAAGATCGCTTTGATGTTTTGTGGTGGGTGAACAACTTTGACTTCTCGAACATGAAATTTATATTGTTGAGGATATTTTTGCATCAGTAAATCTAGATGAGGTTGATCATCTTTAAAGATTTCTCCTGCAAGCGGTAAGCGATCCAAAGCAAAACACACTTCAATGTAAAACATGGGTACGCCATCTGCGGTGAAATATCGCTTGTAATGAAGGACTTTTTCGCCTATGGTTAATCCTTGGAATTGATTCATTAAGGCTTCATCGACAACTTTTTCTATTTTTTCTAATGTAAAAACTGCTGGTTTTTTTCCTGAATTAATAATTTCACGATATGCAGGTGCAACATTGACTAAAAAGTCGTAGCGATATCCCGGATTACGAATGAAGTATTGTTTTTCCTTTTCGTTAAAACTGATGAAACCTTTATCCAATAAAATCTTTAGGATTTTTTTGATTTCTCCATCGGTAATGTCTAATTCTTTCTTGGCCATGGTTAAATCGGGTAATGGCATCCCGTGGATTAACTTGTAATCATTGATATAGGTGATCACTTGTTCAACCACTTGGTCAACAAGATTTTCTTTTTTACGACGATCGAATTCAAAAAATTGTTTCATATTTTCCGATCATAGCGAAATGACACTAAGTCTCCGCGAATAAAGGTAAAAACCAATGCAATCAGACGACCTTGGTCATAGACAGAACTTGCTATTTTATGAAGGGGAGCACCGATGGGTATGTTTAAAAAGTTCGCTTCGATATAGGTGGCCTT
>JACCDO011694655.1_pt1 | contig 12163 bp, 15 predicted proteins | sample 7446101 | NCBI WGS metagenome assembly JACCDO01 (sample SAMN15323440, study PRJNA562643) | freshwater metagenome | isolation source: river surface water | place: USA:Blue River Watershed | collected 2017-08-16 | reverse complement strand
GCGGACATTGTGGCTATATTTTTGGAAACATTTTTGGAGCGTCAATTTTTGCCCATTTATGATGTTTGTATTAAAATTACACATATAATGTATAAATTTAATATAATAAAAAGTAAATTCCGTACGATTAATCTTTTTTCCAGACCTCGTAGAAGTATTCATAGCAGCAGCTCCAGGATGCCCAGGGAACGCCTTTTTCTTGATAGATACATTTGAAGCCTTTTAGTTTTAGGATTGCGTCAACCATTTGTTTGTGGTCAATATCATAATAATCGTTCTCCATAATAACTGTATTAATATTATTAAGCATATCAGGGTCTTCTTTAAAGATATAGAAAAGAGAACCTTCACAATCAGCCACCAACGTATCAAAGATGATATTGTATTTTTTACAAATTTCTGAGTAGCTAATGGTGGGAACTTCTACAGGATTTTCATTAGATTTAAAATCATTAATGGGTCTTGGACCGTGTTGGCCGTCCATATATAGTCTCTCAATAGATAATGCGGCTGATTCAATAGGTACTTCAGTATAATTATTTGAATCTAAGTTAAAGCGTAATTGGGCAGCAGTATTTTTGTCGCATTCCATAATAACGTGATGTTTAGGATTATTAAGAATGGTTTGAATAATGTGAGCAGTGCGACCAATATTTCCACCAATTTCTAGAACCTTATTATGTTCATTAATATGGCGCATACACATTAACTGCTCAGGTAGTTCAAATTCAAATCCACCGTGTCCTTGATGGTGAAGATTAATATGTTTTTGTAGAGCAAATAGACGCTCATCAGGGTTCTGAATATATTTTCCAGTTTCATTCCACCAGGTTTTAGGATTTTTAGCCTTAGTTAATTGTTCAGAGATAGAGCTAAATTTAATCTCAACAGATTTTGTACTAGTGTAGATATGTTTATTATCATAGATGTCAATAACTATAATATGTTTTAGTTGATTAGGACAAGGATCGATTCCGCCAATTAGGTCACAACGAGAGTTTTCATCATTAGGAATTATAATACCATCATCATATAGACATTTTTTAAAAACTACATCAGTAATATCTGTATAGTTATTTTCAACACCATATAAAAATTTCATCTTATATGACACTAATTCTTTACCTTTAAGTCAATGTTTAGATAGAGGTGCTAGTAGAATTTTACCTACCTTTTTAAGTGTAGATTGTCTAATTTCAGGAACTGGTATATTTATATCAATAACAATATGTTCATTATTTTTCTTACGTAATTTACCTTTTTCAATGGAAGTAAATATAATATTTCTGGCTTTAGTATGAAGTTTGTTAGTTGTAAAACTAAAGTGTTTATCTAAGTATTCTTGTGGTGTATAACCAAATGGGTTATTTTCGAATGTTTTATCAAGTGGCGTTCCATCTGCGATTAAGTACTCAATACATTTAGCAGATGGTATGAATGTAAAGCAACAAATAAGGGCAAATATTTTAGCTTTATAGTTATTATTGAGTGCTTCAAGAAGCATAATAGGTTCATCAGCCTCTATACAGCTTTTGATTGCCGAAATAGATTTAATGGGAGAACCATCATAGAGAATTCTACGTAGTGATTCTAAGTCCCATACCTGTTTATCAACTATGGACATTGTACCCTAATATATATAATGATAAAATACTTCAAATTTTGGAGGATTCAATGGGTTTAACTTTTGTAATAGCTTCAGATGGTTTAATGCGCTTATCAGTAGAAGAATAATTGGAGATTGGCATTTTAGGATAAATATACATTTGAAAAGCAGTAAGAACAGCATTAATATCTTTATCCTTTTCAGTATCAGAATCTGCTCCTGTTAGTACATCAAAAGCAGCTAAATAGCCGTGAAGGGCAGCGATAAGAGAAAGAAGTTCAAACTCAGAAATAACAGGGTCGTAACTCATAACATTAATTTCATCAGGTAGAGGTGATTTTCCATTCCAATAGTCTCTTTGGTTTTTTGATTTATTGAGAGTGAATTTGGTCATCTATAAAACTAGGATAAAAAATCTTTAACTTGTTAATTTACAAAATTTGAAATAATATTTGGGTCTATGAAGATTGTGAATCCAGTATTGTGTAAGATGAGTAGCCCCTTCCAAGTTAATATTGAATCAATGCCAGAAGTCTATAAGGCTATTGAGACAGGTAAGAATGTATATGTTGTTGTAAATCCAAATAATCAATCAGCAATTAACACGATTATGGAGGTCGGTAAGAAGCGTAAATTCCCATTTCAAGATATGTCACCTCCCACGAATACCTATAAAAAGACTCGATACAATTAAATCGAATGCCAAGAAAAATTGAACTATATTTTTGCTATATGAGAATATGAGCAAAACAGTTCTATCACTTATTCCACGTACTTCCCAGAAAATGTCCAAGGATTACAAGCAAATTATTATTGATTCCCTCGATGTCCTCAGAAAGAGGGACCTTGCGGATAAAGCCCCTTTTGGAGCCCGCGCATATGCCAAGGTCATCAGTCAGCTAAAGAATTATAATGGCACTATCACATCTTATCAAGATGTACAAGGCATCGATGGAATTGGTGAGAAGATTCAAAAGAAGATTAAAGAGATTCTAGAAACGGGTGTTTTGGCCTCAGCTGAAAAGGCAAAGGAACTCTATAACATTGACGCACTGGATGCCCTACAGAAGATTTATGGGGTTGGTCCCGCAAAGGCCACAGAGCTTGTCAAGGCTGGGTATACTTCTATCGCACAGCTTCGCGATGAAATTAAGAAGAACCCTAAGATTCTCAATGACAAGCAAAAGATTGGTTTGAAGTATTATGAGGACCTCTTGGAGCGTATTCCTCGCAATGAAATGGAAGAGCATCGTGACATTCTCCATACACTTCTTCCAGATGAAATGGAGGCATATGATACTGAGATTGTAGGTAGTTTCCGTCGTGAGGCAGCTAATTCAGGTGATATTGATGTATTGATTCGTGTTCCCTATAATGTAGATACAAAGACAGCAAAGGCTAATTTGGCCCTATATGTAAAGATGTTGGAGGGATTTGGCTACATCGAAGAGATTCTGGCACTAGGAGAGCACAAGTGTATGGCAATCAGCAGAATGTATAATGGAAAGGCCCGCCGCTTGGACCTATTGATGACGCCAGATGAAGAGTATGCGTATGCTATTCTGTATTTCACAGGTTCTGACCTATTTAATGTCGCATTTAGAACATATTGTGAAAACAAGGGATATAAACTGAATGAGCATACACTGACACCGATTAGGGCAGGAGTTCCAACGGTTCCTTATATGAAAACCGAGAAGGACATCTTCAAGTTCCTTGGTCTCCGATATATTGAGCCTTCAAAACGTGTAGACCATAATCAGATTATTCCTATTAAGAGTCGTCCCAAGGTCGCATCCCAATAATTAAAAATATAAACTAAAATAGAATGTATTATTTTGTGTATGATTTAGATGAAACTTTAGCAGAAGTATATTCTGTTTTTTATTTTTTGATGAGTTTAAAGTTGAAAAATAGAGTCCCTAAAAGTTTCTCTGATGCTAATGTACTAATGTTTAATAAACTGGAATGGGCCTATTATGAATTTGTTAATAGAGTAACTGAAATAGAAAAATCAGATAGGCCTTTGGGTATTTTACGTCCTGGCATTTTAGGGGTTATGAAGGAAATAGAAGCATTAAGAGAAAGTAAAAAAGTTAAAAATATGATTATATACAGTAATAATGGTGATATAGAGAATTTAGAGTTCATAAAGGATGTAATAGTGAAAGGTATAATGCCGTCAGATAATGAGATTTTTTCAATGAATTTAAACAATTTTATAAGTAGTGGAATATTGATAAAGGATTTAATACATTGGAAGCATCCAGGGCGTAATGAAGAAATACCATTGTATTCAAATGGTAGTGGAAAAATGGTGAAAAGACCTGGAGTAGCTAGAAAGACGTGGGCGGTATTACAAAAAATAGTAACAAAAGATGGGACTGAAAATCCAGATTTCACGCCAGAAAATGTCTTTTTCTTTGATGATATTTATCCAGAGCACTCTATAAAGGGAGAACTAGGTCCTAATTATTATAGAGTTCCAAGATATGATTTTAAGGCATCTGCTGAGAGAATAGGAGAAATATATAAGTCAGTGATGGAGCTATTATTAGCAGATGCTAGTTTTAATATGGACTTATATATAAAGGTAGTAGAAAGAGTATTGGTTGGTCAAGTAGGTAATAATGCCAGATTATCTAAATTGGATAATTTAGTGAATGCTTTAAAGATGAGAACAGGTTCAACACGGCCTATGAATGCTATTGTTCCAGGACCAGATATGGGAATAGATATGATGATGGATGCTATAATGAGAGTGAAGGCCGCGACGGGTGGTAGAAGAAGAGTGAAAGATAGAACAAGAAAGAGGAAGGCGAGACGTAATCGTATGAAATCGAGGGAGAAAAAATTGAATTGGATGACCATCAAATAAATAGGTGTGCAGCAATCTTATCCAAGTTAATTTCCAAGAATGTCTTCTATTCGTGGTCTTAATACATCGACTATCCAGGCAACTCCAAGCCCTTCTCCTTCCTCAGTTCTCAATATGACCAACAATGCTCTTATTGTTTATCTTCGTAGTTCACCACAACGTCATAATATGACGGCTGAAGAGATTAATATCGCACTAGGCGACCCTTCTCAACCATCCCTTCAACAGCTCAATAATGACCAGATTATCGCAGTATGTGGATTCATCATTATCTGCTCTTTGGGATGCCTCCTAGGATATATCTTTGAGAAGTATGGAGTTTACAATAAACTAAAACATAAAATTCATATTCCTAGTTCAATCAATTGGATTAGGAATAAGTATGTAGAAATGACGAAAGAGCACGTACTTCCAGTCTATCGTCCTAAAAAGGCTAAGGAGTCACCGTTTGTGAGCTCAATGCCAATGCCTCAGATTCTTCCTCAGTGTCCTAATCTTGAAGGCGCAGAGAAGGGACAAAATCTACTGTTCAAGTTGAGTGTTCCTTATCGTCGATTCCAGTCTTCTGAGAATCTTCCAGCAGAAACAGAACATCGTATTACAATTACTACAACGGTAGAGCAAACAAAATCACAGCCTCCTAAAATCTAAAAAATAATTAAACACAATAAAAGTAGGATGAAGGTCAAATATTTTTTTATGACCGCTTTGGTTATTTTAATGCTTGCGGTTCTCTTTACACAGAAAACAAAAGAGGGTTTTCAAGAACAATACTGTCAACGATTTAAGAATTGTATGGACTGTTCAAGTGCCAGTGGTTGTTCTTGGTGTGGAAAGGGTAATATATGTTTAACAAGTACGACATTGAAGAGTACGGATAAAGAATGTAATCAAATGAATACTATTTCATCATCATTCCTTTGTCCAGGTGCTGGTGGCATTGAAACACCAACCTTACCAGAAGCAATTGCTTCAAATGATGTAATGTATGATTTCAGTTTGTACAAAAACAGAATAACAGACAAGATTCCACCTCCCAATCTTTATATGGCAGGCGAAATGAAAGTAAGTAATGAAGATTTACTCAGCAATATGAATGATGTTCGCAATGATATTACAAATCAAAGAAAAGAATTGCCAGGAATAATTGCTTCAACAGTTGAAGACCAGATTAAGCCAATGGTAAAAGGCATTTTAGCTGAGAATTATTATATTCAGGGTTTTGAAGATATGAATGCGAAAACTAAATGTACCACATATAACTCCTGTAGCGGATGTGTTGGTGATAATGCGTGTGCTTGGAATCCTCGTAGCAATCAGTGTGAGCCCAGAGGGCCAAATAATCTGTGGCAAATTATATCTCCATCCAAATGTGTATTATCGAGCACCACAATTAATACTATGATGGCACGTCCTGGTGGGAATGTTTAATATCTTTATCTTCATCTTCAATCATTTGTATTCCATCCTCAATTAATAATATTTTACTTTCAAGCTCAATAGGGTGTTGAATTTTATATGCGACTTTTTGTTTGTAGTCTTCGATACAAGAGTACAAATAATCCATAGCTCTTTTACTGCCATAAATCATCGCACTAGTTGTAAAAGCAGCTCCAGCTCCAGCAAGAACAGATATTCCTAGAGCACCAAGACGTGATGTGTTGCTGATTGCGGGTCTAGCAACGGCTCCATAGGTTTTCGCAGCCATACGAAGGGTATGAGCAGGAATTGAGCCTATTGCGAGTTCAGTACCATATGCTAAAATATTTCCTGAAAGTTCAATTCCAGTTCCTACTCCAGCGGCGGCGATTTCTCCAGTTGTTGAAAGAGTTGTATAAACAATGGCACTAACAGCCGCACCGACAAATGTTCCTGGTGCGGATAGAGTAAGATAGTAGGTTTCTTTTTTTTCGTCGTCGATGTCATTTTGATTTATGAGAGAAAGAGACATTATATGGGATTAGTACAACAATAGTGTAATATAAATATCCCAGCACCTAGTCGGACCTGAGAAAAAATTTGAAAACAGAATAGCGCATAGAAAAGGGTGTAGCTAGTAGTTATTCCAAGTTATTTAGCGTATTTCCAAGAAAATGATGACCGCCCAGCAGATTCGTAACGAGCGTCTTGCCGACCTATCCAAGATGATTGTCGATGGCAATATTGTTCAGAAGTTGGACCATATTGCCACGATTTCCATCAACAGTCGATTCTACTTCAATGTATACCGTCGCTACAATAGTCCTTACAATATTGTGATTGAGGACCCTAATATGGATATTTACCTCCATCAGGACCACACGGTTCGTAAGTCCCTTCAGACTGTTCTCTGTCTAACAGACTATGACGCATCCTATATGTATACTTGGAATGCTACATCTTTCAAGCATAATGGGCCTCCTCCTAGTACAGATTGGGACATCGCAGATATGCGGTGGTCTGAGATTCAGGCAAAGTATCACGCAGTTAGTGTGAACTTTGGTGGAATCTTCTACGATATTCCATCCACTCTTGAGATGCCGCCTATGGATATTCATTATGATGCTCCTCCTCAGACTCCGCAGGACCAGATGATTCCTCCTCCTCAGACTCCTAATGCGCCTGAGCGACCTGTTGTAAACAAGGATGATATGGCCGCAGCAACCGCGCTGCTTACTATCTCAATTCCTAAGTTTGATAGTGAGTTTAAGTTGAGTGAGTCTGATGGTCCTACGCTTTCAATGCGCTTTTCAGATATTATGAGTCGCAAGGGAGCGCATTCTGAGCGAGTGTGTTATTGCCAGATGGATGAAGAGGATTCTGATGATGATGAGAGCAATTATACAATTCTTCGCAGTGGAACGATGATTCCTAAGCTATAAAGTCTATGAATAAATATAATAATGTAATATAATAAAGAGCAAAATATTATATTTTTGTTAGTTTCTTACTAGACAGTAGAGCATATATGGATTGAGAATATTATAATCGAGGTCAAAGTATCTTTTTTCATCGTATTCATAGAGCGATTTATCTTCAAATAGGGTATTATAATCATAAACAGCTAATCCTGAGTAGTAACAGGCAGCTTGGAATTGATTTTCAGAATTGAACCAGTAGTCATCATTATAGGGTGACCTAATAAATCCATATACAAATGATATAGTAGGAATAAAATTAAAAAATTCTCTATTAATGATGTATAAATTGTTTGAACGAAGGGTAATAGCGTATTGACCAGTCTTGATATAAGTGTTTATGTCAGATGGCGTTATGGGAATAAAGTTAGTAGTATTAGGAATATAGCGCGGTGTTATATTTTGTATATTATGAATAAGTGAATCAGAGATTAGTGTGGACATAAAATATGATATGGTATTTTTAGGGTTGACAGGGATATTAGAGTTAGTTAGTTCATTGTTAATGGTAGAGATTCGTGTTTCAACTTCAGTATCAGTCCAATGTAGCCAGTGGAAATCGACAGGTTTAGCAAAAATGGTGTCAGTTCTAGAGCGGATAATATATTTATAGCGTTGATGAGTGTCTTCATATTGACACATTTTAATATAGGCTAGATAGAGTTGGTAGTATTCAAGAATAGAGCCACTATTTTTAAGGTAGTCAATCCATTGTTGAGAGACGTTAAGGTGTGAAAGTAGTTTATCGCGAATAGAGATAAAGTCTGGGTGATGCTGGAGTGAGAACCATTGAATACATTTAAGATGTGATCCAATTTCTTGATGAAGCCATTGTTCCAATTCTAAATCAGGGCTTTGTGTATCATTTTGAACACAAGCAAAGACATCAACATCAGGTGTAAGTAGTAGATTTTGTTTAAAGTATCGCATAGTTTTCCTAATAGTGCGTAAAGCACCTGTAAAAAGGATGGCAACTTTCATTTTAAGATGATATATGTACAAAGTTTTAAGTTATGATTACTTAAAGCTGTATATAGTAAGGTAGTATAATGAAATTAGTATTTTATATGGTAAGTGGTATTCCCCATCCAAAAAACTGGGATGCTATTCAAAGGATGTGTAAAAGTTGTAATATTGATTTTGAATATACAAATGATATAGAACGTATTAAAAGAAATGATTATGAAATTCTTTATTGTATTATGAATTATATTAACCCAGATATAGTACCAAATAATATTAAAATAGTATATGGGCCACAGTTTTGGGTAATACCAGAACCACCAATAGTAGGGGGATATAGGAAAGAGCTAGAAGGCAGATGTGTATTTAATTCTTTATCAAAATGGGTAGGAGATTATTATTTAGAATTAGGAAAGGAATTAATTATGCCAATTGCGTATTTTCCATTCGCAGTTGATACAAATACATTTAAAGAGTTGGAAAATATTGATGATAAACCATATGACTGCTTAGTTTATATTAAAAGACGGTCAAATGCTTTAATTAATAATACACTCTCTTTACTTAATCAAATGAATTTAAAATATAAGATATTTAAATATGGAAGTTATAACCAAGATGATTATTTAGTATCACTTTCTCAAACTAAATTTATGTTAGTGTTAGATGCTCACGAGTCACAGGGATTTGCATTAGAGGAAGCAATGTCGTGTAATGTTCCATTATTGGTCGTTGATGCGACTTCAATGTATGATGAGATGGATAATGGAAATGATGCTACATATACACATTTAAAACCAAATAAGCTACTGGCTACATCTGTTCCATATTGGTCAGATGAATGTGGCATAAGAATAACAGATTATATTGAACTTCATAATAGTATAAATAGAATGCTACATTCGTATCAATATTATACACCAAGAAGGTATATTATTAATACATTATCAGATAAGGTATGTATGAAAAGAATATTGGATTATTTTAAATTATAAAAAGATTTATATTTATCAAATACTTCCAATAGTTCATCGATTTGATTATAAATATTTTTTCTTGGTTTAGTATGAACCGAAGAAAGAGTATAATATTTTAGACCATTTTCCTTCTTATTTATAGTAACCTGTTTATTAAACTTATTATTTAAAACATCTAATATCTGATACTTGGATAGGGTATTTTCTGAGTAATAATGTACTAATCCATTCTGTATTTTTCCAGTGGAGATTATTTCAAAGATAATTTTAGAGAGTTCGAGTGTAGTTAAACCATTCCAGAAAGAGTCTGTAAATCCTCCAATTTCAGTAGAATTACTATTAAGAAACCATTCCATTAGACCACAAAATGTATGTTTTTCAGGTCCAATAATGCTACAGCGAATAGTTAAACCATATGATGGTTCACCTAAAAATTTAGATTTACCATATATGTCATCAGCATCTGATATATCAGATTCCAAACAATTATCGTGTTTACCAGAAAATACACAGTTTGTACTTATATGTAATAGAGAATAATTTCTTGACTTACAATATGTGGATAAATCGTGTGGAAATGTTGTATTAATTTTGGTGTATTCATCTGTTGTATATTTCTTTTGAGGAATAGCACCAATACAATTAATGATAGTATAATTATTATCAGGTAGTAAAGTATCAAGTTTATCAATGCTGTCATTTAATACATCAAAGTCTGATTTTGATAGGGCGATAGTTGGAATATCTGTATATTGAGTTTTACTTAAAAAGTATATCATAGAACCAAGCATACCATTTGAACCTAGTATAATAATCGTCATTTACTAAGATAATAAATACATCTTTAGGTCATTTTAAATAGGTCTTTTTGTTCTAAGTAGGTTTCTAAGGTTTTTTTATCAATGAGATTCATATTACTACTAAAACTTTTAATACTATTAGGTATTTGTATAGTACCAATATGATAATAATTTCCAATTGTATATGCCATTTTAGCTTCAGAATCTGATATTAGATCTTCGTGAATTTTCTCTTTACATCTAAGTCCAGTTACAATTGTAGTTTTGTTGTATTTAAATTCAAATATTTCAAAAAGATCTTTGATTCTCATTGAGCAGATATTAGGAATAATAATTTCATTATGTTTTCCGTGAATTATAGCGTGTTCAATTAGATTAACACTCTGGTCAAGGGTCATTATAAATCGCGTCATATCTGGATGGGTTAATGTATATGGATTGGAATTTAATGAATTGTTTCTAAGGTATGGAATAATTGACCCACTTGAATTAAGTACATTTCCATAGCGTACGCCGACCCATTTGACACCATTAAATTTAATCCCTTGAAGGAAGAATTCAGAAATGGCTTTACTACAGCCATAGGTTGTAATTGGTAAACAGGCTTTATCTGTACTAACAAATAAAACTGTATGAACGGGTGTGTTGTATTTTGTAAGAGTATTTTGTACATTCATAATTCCATTGGAATTAATAGAAATAGATTTTTTGGGAAACTTTTCACATAAATCAATATGCTTTAAACAGGCGAAAATACAAATAATAGTAGGTTTTGTAGAAAGAATGGCATTATCAACATCATCTTCTATAGATATATCACCAATAATCTGTGTTAGATGTGGATTATTTATGGTGCTTTTAAGTTGCCATTGTTTTTCTTCATCTCGAGATACACTAATAATTGTATTTGATTTGACCCAACGCTGTATTGTGGTTTTACCTAATGATCCACTGCCACCAAAAATTAAAATACGTTCATTGGTAATTTCACCAGTCTTTTCACAATAATCATCAATGTTCATTATTAGTAGATGATACAATATATTTCTTTAAATCGCTAATATAAAGAAATTATACTGTATATATGTATAAATGTATTCAGATATTTTTGTTATTACTAGTGTAATTAATACAGGAAATACTCCTTGGTCATATACAGGACTAAGAAGTTGTTATACAAAAGAGGATAGATTTAAACAGACTATTCAGACAATAGAAAGTATAAGAAAGTTAAATGATAATACAAAAATTTTATTAGTTGAATGTTCAGATATTGATGAAAGTATGACAAATACTCTTAAGGATAAGGTAGATTATTTTTTACAGACGTATGATGATATAAGTGTTCGAGATGCTTGTCTAAATAGTATTAAAAAGGGATTTGGTGAAATTAGAAAGCTTCAGAAAGTCTGTGAGTTTATTCAACAAAAAGATATTAAATTTAATAGATTATTTAAAATTTCAGGAAGATATTTTTTAACACCATCATTTGATAGTAAAATATATGATGAAATAGGTAATTTTACATTCAAAATGTATGATGGTAATAGTGGTAGTACAGTATTATATTCAGTCCCTTATAGTTTATTCCCTATATATATTCAAAAACTAGAAGAATGTAATAGAATTTATATGAATGGGCCGCCAATAGGTATAGAGACATTAATACCCTGTATGTGTAATCCTAAAAGTGTAATTTCAACATTGGGTGTATCAGGATATGTTGGAATTTTAAATGATAATGGTATATCCGAATTATATATAGCATAAAGTATTATTTTAAAACAATATAACTTTTAGTTTTAGTGATTAAAAGGATTTAAAAGAATATGTGTTATTATACATAAAATTTAAACAACTTCTATATAAGAAAATGAGCAAGTGTAGAATTTGTAAATCTGATAGTTATACGGAGGTCATAAATTTAGGGAATCAAATTATAACTTCAAGATTTCCTAAATTAGGTGATTATTCAACACCCTCTACGCCCATATGTCTAGTTCAATGTAATGAATGTAAGTTAGTACAACTTAAAGAGCACT
>JACCDO011598004.1_pt1 | contig 12163 bp, 13 predicted proteins | sample 7446101 | NCBI WGS metagenome assembly JACCDO01 (sample SAMN15323440, study PRJNA562643) | freshwater metagenome | isolation source: river surface water | place: USA:Blue River Watershed | collected 2017-08-16 | reverse complement strand
CTCCAAATATAAATGATGTTGAAAATGATACTGAAAAAATCAATAAAGCATTCAACATTAAATATAATATTACACCTGCTCCAACAACATCACCTACATCTAATATGACTGAAGGTTTTATTAGTAATAGTAATGTTGATCCTAAATTAATTGAAATATATCAAAAAACATTACCACCAAGTGAATATGTCAACAAAAATACCATTTCATATGATGTCGAATATTCTTATAATTATCTATATGTTTTAATCATAGTAATCATATTATTTTTACTTTTTAAGTCCTAACAACTTTAATAAAATTCTGCTTTTTTACCATTCATTTTTCCAATACTGACTTCACCAACTTCATTATTTTCAAGACATTCATAAATTAGAGGAGGTTCTTCATCTGAAATATAATAATAGATTCCTTTAATTTTTTTACGAACATAACTTACTTCTTGTTGTTCTTCCTCTTCAACAATTTCTTCAGCATGTTCTATTTTCTCTGTATTTTTAACAACTTCATCAATATGTTCTATTTCTTCAACTATTTTTACCATTTGTTCTACTTCTTGTTTTGGTTCTTCGATTTCATCATCTCCTTTTTCACTAATTGTATCAAGTTTTTCTTTAAGACTATCAATTTCTTTTTTTGCATTTCTAAGTTGTGATTGATATTTTTTAATTTCAAGTTCTTTTTCAGTTATCTGTTTACTAAGATTACTAACCATTGAAAAGTTTTGATAATTTTGTTGATTAAATGTATTATCTGAAATTTTAGTATTTAAATTATTAATTTCATTATCTTTTGATGATAAGTTATCTTTTAGATATGAAATTTCTTTAATCAATGAATTAAATTGTGATTCAATGTCTTCTTGATAAATTGTGAGAATCTCTTCAAATTCTTTTTTTTGTTGTTTAAAAATTGCTGTTAATTTATCCATTTATGTATCAATATATTAATTATGATAAGAATAAGTTTAAGTTTATTTTAAATTAATAAAAACAATACATAATATAAAATGGATAAATTTAAAAGTGAAAAAGATAAAGTTGCATATGCTTTATTATGTGATCTTTCAAAAGTAGAAAAAATTTATAAACCATCAGAAGAAGAAATGAAAATTTTTCAACAACAAACATCATGTTCTGAAGAAGATGCTAATAAATTTTTTCATAAAAATAAAGGTAATCGCGAAAATGCAATCTTTGATTATTTAGAATCATTTGATGTAATTAAAAAATTAAACAAACCATCTTTAGTTAATGATGAAGACTTATTAAATGAAAATATTTCAGTTATTGACAAAATGGAAACGTATCGTAATATTCTTTTACATAAAGATAAAGTATTTCAACAAAAATTTGACGAAACTTCTGGATTTGATGCAAATTCAATCGGTGTCTATGAATATGTTGCTTTTCAGCCTTCTACAACTGAATACAGAAAACTTAAATTTAAAGGGACTAAAGAATATTTTTCAATGGAAATTATTCGTTCTTATTTAGGAGGTGAAATTGCTGATAAAGATTTATATGAAGCCAATAAAAAACACAAAGAATACAAGGGAGATGTTACTAACGGAGTTTCTCTTGATCGTGAAATAGAAGTACAAATTGAAAGAGAAAATGAAGTTAAAGCCATAACAGATGGCAAAACTGAAGTAAAGGATCAAATAGAAGAAGAAGTAAAGGATCAAATAGAAGAAGAAGTAAAGGATGAAACAGTTGAAGAACCTGAAGAAGAACCTGAAAGAAAGATTATTATTAAAACAATCGTAAAAGATGGTCTAAATCATGCAAAGAAATGGAGTTGTAATAAACCAGTTCTTGCTTTTCTTGAAGTTGAAGATAAAGATAAAAAAGAAGAAAATATTAACAAATTAGCTACTAAATTTATGAAAGCTTCTGGATATTTTAAAGATGATCAATATATTTATGGACCTGCAATGCTAATTGATAATTGGTATCTATAAAAATTGATATAAAATGTTTTTAATTTTTAATTTATAAATAAAAATAATGTTTGTTCATTATTTAAAATTTAAAATGTCTCAAACATTTGTTGATATTATTAAAGAATTACAACATAAATTGTCTTCATTGAATGTTGTAAATGATAATAATTGGATGATTCACTATTCAAAATCATTAACCTTATTTGAAGCACAAAGTCGAGGTAATATTAATAAAATAAATACTATAAATGATGTTAATAAATTATTAGATGGATTTGTTGAAAATTATTATGGAATTTTACCAGAGATTAAAATAAATGGTTTAGTAATTAAAATTGATAATAAAGGTAAATTCATAATTTGTTTAAAATTACAATCAAATATTATAACAAATATTCGTATAAATTTGGCACATTATTTTGATTATATCAATAAAGAGATAGATTATAATGAATATAATTTATTTTCAGATGTAATAACAAAAAAATTTATAAATCTAGATGGTAGAGAAAGTATTTATTCAGAGTCACCAGATATTGAATTACCTATTATTAGTCAAACACATTTGAAAAAACATGTCAGTATAGAAAGAATATATTTAATATTATCCGATATTTTGTATAATTATAATAATGAAGTATATTATCCAGTTAGTTTACATTTTGAAACAGAAAATACAAGAGCTAAAAAGATTTCTCTATGGTAATTGATTTTGGAATTTCATGTTCTTTAATGATTTTTCCATCTCTTGCTAATTGATCAGCCATTTCATTACCAAACCATAAAAAGTATTCATATGATAATATATCACGTGGTTTAGCTTTGTGAGAATTTATATGTTTAAATTCAATAATATGATTTTTTTTAAGTAGTGATTCATATTTTTCCAATATTTCTTTAATTAATTCAGAATTTTCAGGTTCTGTTTTTTTAGATGTCAACCAATTATTTTTTTTCCAAGTAATACTCCATACTAGAATACAATCTAGTGAATATTTTGAATCAGATACAATACATGCTTTTTTGATTTGATTTATTTCAATTAATTTTAAACTATCCATGATAGCCATTAATTCAGCTAAATTATTAGTCCCTATGTTATTAACTAATTTTGAATATGTAACAATTTCATATTCTGGATTTGATTTAGGATTAATCATACAAATACCATATCCACAACGAATAGATTTATAATTTTGATGAAGTGCAGATCCATCACAAAATAAATAGATATAATCATTTTTAATACTTTCAATACTTTCAATACTTTCCATATCTTCTAATTTATTATTTGTTGGTTTAGTTACGATTTTAATCATTTTTCCATTTTTAACAAAATCTTTTGCTTCTTCAATGCTTTCAAATTTTTTATAAATTGGAAAATTATATCCAATTACTTGTTCTTTACATTCAGCCCATGATAAATAAATACCGGGTTTTTTTCCTTTATTAACTGCATAATAATATTGATTTGGCATTTTTTTTATTATATAATATGATTGTTTATTTTCAATTTTTATGTTATATTTTGTTAGATTAAATCTATAAAAAATATAAAATGGATGTACATAAAACACATAAACGCAAACGTTCTTTAAAAAATCTTATTAATACTGATAAATTAGCAGAGAATATTGAAAATTTTAATTTAGAAATTGATGACTTTAAAAAAATATTAAATAAATATTCTATTCCAGGGTTTTCTGAAGATACAAATGAAGTTTCTGAATTAATAAAAACCATAAAATCTAAAAGTTGTAAAAAAAAACATACAAAAAATATAGAATCAATTGATAAAAGTATTATTGATAATTTCCTAGAAGCTAAAAATAATGAAATAGAAGCTGCTGCTACTATCGCTAAGACACATAAAAAAGTAAAATTTAGCGATTTAGACGTAGATACTTCACATACAAATAAAAATAATAATGTATATCAAAATAATCAGCAAATTGTTAAACCAAAATCTTTATATAACCCAGACCCTAGAGTAGATTTAACCGAGATTGTTGCTGAATCAATGTATGGTTCATATTATCCAAAACAACCTATTAAACCAATTCCAATATATCATTCACAACCAAAACCAACGCATTCAATACCTCCACCTCTACAACAATCATCATTAAATTCTCAACCAATCAAATCTGTTAAAATAATTCAACTAGATGGTGGTTCATCTAAACCAAAAGCACAAACAAAGGAAGAAATATATCAAGAAAAATTACAATCTCAAATACATTTGATTGAAGAAAAAATTAATGAATATGATACTTATTCATCATATTTACCAGAAAGTCATCCCTTTTTACTTGAACTTAGAATTGAGATTATTAATCAAAAAAAAAAATTAAAAGAATTAATTCCAAATGAAAATAAAATCGGAGGAAGTAATATTGAAAATAAATCTAATAACACAAATACTAATAATACAAATACTAACAATATAAATTTAGTTTTTAAATATGATCAAAAACTAGCGGAAAAAGAACATATGGAAATGATGAAAAAACATTATGCACATAAATCACATAAAATAAACAAACATCATAAACTAATAAAACATGTACATAAACCTACACCATTACCTACATACAATAAAAAAGTTATTGTTAATGAATCAAATAATAAAACATGTCCAATAATTGTTGCACCTAGAAAAGAACATATTGAAAAATCTCAAATTGTTACAAATAAAGATAATATACCTAGAAAAGAAATGAAAGATAATATCATATCTTCAATTGAAACTATTAAAGTATTATCTGAAAAAGAATCTATTCAAAATAAAAAGGAACATATAGGAAAAGAAAATATTGAAGAAATTAAAGCACCAATTGAAACTATTAAAGAAACACCTTCACTTATTGTACCTAGAAAACATAAAACTATTATTAATCATAATAAGTTTAAAAATTTAAAATTTCAGAGAGATCAGTCTGATTTTTATATTCAAGACAAAGAAACTAACCCTAATAAATGGAATACAATGATTTGTGATGATTTAAATACTATTAATACTCATGTAAAACCTGTTAAATTAACACAAAAAAAAGTAAAAGATTTTTTAATAAAAGAATCAATTACAAATGAAAATAATAATATACCAACTAATTTGATGAACTTTTTATATTCTAGTATAACAGAAAACTCATATCAAATAAATTTTATTGATATATTAAACAAATAATATCTCTTTTTATTATAAAAAATGTTTGGTCAATATCATGGATTTGTATATCCTAATAAAGAATCAAATAAAAGAAACTCTAATTTAAACTCATCACAAGTACCTCAACCATCTCAACAACCATCACAACCACAACAACCATCACAACCATTACAACCATTGCAACTTCAAACACAACAACCAGTTTTAAAATCTGGATTGCCTATTATAAATATTGATGAAAAAAAAATACCTCAAATGAACCATGATACTAGAAATGAATTTTTTAAAGAATTATTAGAATCAAAAAAAGCAATACAATATATTCCACCTGAAATTATTCCAAAAGAAATAAATTCTCAAAAAAAACAATATGTACCTCTTTCAAAAAAGAAAGAATATATACCTTTATCAGAAAAAAAACAATATATGTCATCTCAACAAAAAAAAACTATCCGGAAATTATCATCAAAAAAAAAAGTTTCTAGTCTTGATAAGTATAAAATTAGTATTAATCAGAAAAAACCTCAAAGAGAGAAAGAGTATATAGTTAAAACTCCTAAAATTATAATACTTGAACAAAAACCAAAAACAAGAACAAGAACAAAAGAAAAAATTAAACAACCAGATGACATTTTATCAAAAATAGAAATGTCAGATACTGATTATAAGAAAAAATTTGAAAAATTAAAGAAAGTTTATATTAAACAACATGACTCCTTAATAAATGTTTTTGATGGATATCAAAAATTATATGAAAAAGCATTAAAAGAAGAAGAAGATGCATCTAAACAAAAAAAATAAAAACAAAAAAACATAATAAGATATAATATATTAAACCATGATTAAAATAAATCAACATACCAGCAATCATTGATGATATAATAAATAACATTTGATTACCAACTTGAGGAACTTCTGACGTTGTATTTTTAAATGTAGAATTCATCGCACCAAATGCAATAAATAATACAATTCCTAAAACTGTAAAGGCTAAAACTTGCCAAGTTTCCATTATTCTTTTCTACTTTTACTATAAGATATAATAATAAAATGATTGGATATATATTAGTTTATCTATTTACAGAATTTGCAAAAGGATTTAGTGCTTTTTATCAATCAACTGTTTTAAAATGGGTTGTTGCACTATCTTTCTTTATCCTTAATTTTATTGCATTTTATCAAAATCCAATATTATTTACAGATATTAAAAATTGTTATGGAATGTCATGCAAATGGTTTAATTTTATAGCTGGCATGGCTAATCTATCACTCAATTTGTTTGGTTTAATTGGTTTATGGTATTGTGCACCATTTACATCATATTTACCAGACTATTGGTATATTCCATTTGCAATTCTTTCTTATGCTGTTATTGTTCAAATAACATTATCTGTTAAAACTTATGAAGATGATGGAACTTTAAATGCACCTCCCCAAGATTTATGGGGAAAAGAATATCGTGTTTGGTTAAATGTTATAATTATGATCCTAGATATAATATTTTTCCATCAAATGTATTTAGATGGTGGAAAACAATTAATAAATAACCCTCGTATTCTAGATGATTTCTTCCTTGGTAGATTCGGTGGATGGAATGAATCTAAATTTGAATTTGTTCTAGGTTGGTGGGGTATTATTGGTTTAATAATTGATTTTATAGCAATTGTTACATTATCTAGATTTCAATCATGTGATTATAATTTACCATCCAGTTGGGATTATTAATATTATTAACGCATTCTTCTACCTTGTCTAGCTCTTAATAAATTTAAAAAGAGATTAACAATTGACATAAATAAATTAGTTGATTCTTTTATATAGTCTGCATCCATAGGAGTTTTGCATTTTTCAGCATTTTCAATAACTTGTTTTGTATAATAAATAAGTACAAAAGAAAAGATAATCACACCAATAATTGCAACATAATAGACCCAACTATCCATAAAACTATTATTACAATTTGTTACTAAACATGCAAAGATAGGTACCAAATAACCAATTGCTAATCCAACTAAACCTACTAATAAATATGGTTTCATTCCTTGCGTTGAAATTAATTCAGGTTTTAAAAATACAACTCCTGAAATTACAATTACCATTAAAAGCACAATTAACATTGTAGATATAACAAGACCTGATTGTTTAGTCATAATTGCAAATTGAATAGTTGGTAATATAAATAATGCAAGATTTGTAATAAATGCAACCCATACTGCAATTTTCTTTTTCATTTCTAGAGGTGATACAGTATTTATTAAATATCTTAATGCAAAAAGAAGTATAGTTTGAATTATTAAAACTACAACTAGCATAATTAATCCAAGATTATAGATAGTCATCATATAATTAGGCATAATTGCATTAAAAAAGATTGTTAATACAATAATTAATGATAGTGCAATAGTTAAATATGCATATGTATTAAAAACATAGTTATGACATGTTGGTTTTTCATTTTCAAAAGATGTACTTTGTACCATAACTGAACTACCAATTAAAGTAGCTAAAGGTACTAATTGAAGTAATGAACTTCTAAGATCCATTTATTATTTTGTATTGTATTGTTTTGTTTTATATTTATCACTAGAAAAATAAAAATTTATCATATATTATTAAATGAAAGTTAAAACTCATAAAAAGAATAAAAAGAATAAAAATAAAAAGAATAAAATAAAATTATCTAAAAAATCTAAATACAATTTATCAGGTGGATGCAGTCCAATTGTAAGAATAGATGATAATACTTATGCCGATGAAAGTGGTTGTGTATTTAGAAATATACAAAAAATAGCAAAAATAACAGAAGATTCTGAAAATAAAAATAAGCCACTTTATTTTTATTTTATAAAATTAACCAATGATAATTATCGTTTTTGGTGGGATTTTAAAGAATATAATCAAAAATTGATAAAACAACATGTATCCGGTGTAAACACTTTTGAAAAAAATTTACAACTTTTTAGAAACCAAGAATTTACAGGTTCAGGTAATGAAATATGGATAAGTTTTTCGTCAATTACTAAATTTACAAATATTAATTTTTCATTTGAAAAAGATATTGAATTAGCTTTTTGTGTATTTTTTAATAACAATTCTCCAATCACTACTCACATGGGTATCTTTAGAACATTTGAATTTAATAATCATCAAAACAATGGAAAAAGAGTACAAATTACTCCAGATTTAGCGATTGATTTACATATTTTTGCAGTTCAAGCAACATTAAAATTGTGTAAAGATAGAAATATACAGCCAAAAAAATATATGTTAACAAAACCAGTTGATATAATGATTGATATTTTAAAGAAAGCTTTTATTACTGAACTCAAATTAACAAATTCTATATTTATTGGTAATGAGGTTGAAAGATTAGAATTATCAGAATTTAAAAAAGATTTTTTTTACCCTGAAGGCGATGGTAGTAATTTTCCGATTATTTTATCAGAAAATATAGAATTGATAATAGAAAGAATAACAAAGATACTATCATCAAAACCAAATTTTATAAAAAATTCAGATAACAGTCTAAATATAATTAATTATAATTATAAAACATTATTAATTATATTAAATGAATATTTAAATGAACAAAAAATTAATATATCAGATAATGCAAAAACTGCTGTAATTACAATGATTCAAATAAATTTTTTGAACACTTCTAGATTAAATAAACTATTAAATGATACTATGAAATGTTCTATACTTAGAATGTTAGATTCTAATAAATATTTAATTACAAAAATAAAAGAAAAAATAACGATTCGGGATCTTTATAAAAAATCAATAATTGATGCTGTATTTTATGATATTGAATCATCGGGGTATAAATTATATAAAGATTTAAAATCGAAATTAAAATCAAAATTAAACTTTATTGATACAGATAAAAAATTAATTGAAGAAGAATTTGATACACCATATTGGGTAACACATCACCCAGATATGCAAATTACCTTTTTATTATCATTCGCTCTTAAATTAGAAAATACCGAACAATTATGGATAGATGCTCCAACATATAAATCTGATTAAAAATAAACTTCAAATATACCCTCATAATCTCATTATTCTAATATAAAATAAGGACAGTTTGATTTTTATTATTATAATAATAAATGATTAATAAAGACGCTAGCATACAAGTGAATATCGATAATGGATGGTCAGATTATAAAATTAAACAATTGAAAAGAAAAGCAATTGAATTAAAGATTTATCAATATATTCATCAAGATGCAGGTTCATATTATAAAAAACTTCATCAGAAATTATTTTTACCACAAACTTCAATTATGACTATTGCATCCGGAACTTTATTTGTTTCTTTATCCGATAAAATTAGTCCTACAGGTAGATATTGGATTAATATGTGTGTTAGTTTTTTAACTCTTATTGGATCAGTATTATCAGTTTGGGTAAAATTCTTTAATGCTGAACAATTATCATATGACCATCTAAAAGCATCAAAAAAATATGCAATTATTGTTGATGATATTGAAGAACAATTGGGATTGGAAAATGATGAAAAAGAACCTTTTCAAGATTATATGAATAAAATAAAGACTCTTATTAATGAACAGAAAAAACTATCACTTGATATTGATAAGAAATTCTGGGATAATTATTTTAAATCAGTTAGTCGTGGAGACTTAATTATGTTAAATGAAACTGTTCTAGATGAACAAATTACAAGGGAAATGAATCGAATTGAAAGTAATCGATCATATATCGCACTAGATATTAAACATTTTGATAATAATGATACTAATATTGATTCATATCATAATAATCATTCATATCATAGTAATCATAATAATGATACAAATGAAAAGAATTTATCAAACTATAATACTGAAGATTTAAAACGTAAACTAATGTATCAATTGCAAAGAAATTTATAATTTTACACCTTTTAATAGTATAATTTTTCAAAATAAAATTCAAAACAATTTATTTTTTATATTTTATATTTCATTAATAATAAATTTAATATGGGTCCTCCTGTTGCAAATAAACAAAATATTGAAGGTAAGCCACATGCATAGAACATACCACTTATCATAAAACTCATTATAAAATATAGAGAGTGAATTATAGCAAACTTAGTTGAACTTAATAATAATAAAAAACTTATTATAATTGGAATTAAATATATAAATATTGGATAATCACCAATATTACTCCACCAATCATATTGTAGATGTTTACATTTTTCAGTAGGTCTAAGACAAGTGATTGATTTTGGTGATTTATTATAATATAATTTGTAGAAAATGTAACTAATATAAAATACAAGTAACATATTAACAACACCTTTTGATATTTTATTATTATTTTTAGTAAAATATAAGAGTAATAACATTACTACAACTGGTTGTAACATATTTTGTATAAATGCACCCTTTGTTGCAAACTCATTTAATTTACCACACATTGAATCTATCCAAGCAAAAAAGTCAAATAATTGCATAGACAATATAAATTCATATACAAGTGCTATTATAAAATAATCTGTGCTAGGTTTTGATATTAATAAGATCCCATTTATAATTGTTCCAAATATAAATGAACCTAATGATATTTCTGCATTAATACACATCTTTATTCTTTTTACTTTCTATAAATAAAATAAATATAATATATTTATTTGATTTTTTTGGTGTGATTGATTTCATAAAATATGTATAATAATTTTTAACCAAAAAGTTAAAGAATATATTTTTTAGTTATCGTATATTTTGCTTTTTTATAATATATTATATAAATAATAAAAATAATAATATAATGGTGATAAAACCTATTTATGCAATTGCTGTTTTTAATGATAAAGTCAAAGGAACTATAAGATTCACTGAAGAACTTGAAAATAAAAGAATAAGAATTGATGTTGATATTTCAGGATTAAAAAAAAATTCTTTACATGGTTTACATGTTCATGAAGCAGGAGATTTATCTGATAACTGTACCAGTATGTGTGCTCATTTTAATCCATATGGAAAAACACATGGTTGTCCTGGTATGTACAATAGACATGTAGGTGATTTAGATAATTTAATTACTAATGAAAAAGGTATTGCAAAATATTTATTTTATGATGATGTGATTAAACTTAGAGGTTCTAAGGCTAATATTATTGGTAGAGGTTTAGTTATTCATGCAGATAGAGATGATCATGGAAAAGGTGATAATGAAGAAAGTTTAAAAACAGGCAATGCAGGTAAAAGAATTGCATGTGCTATTATTGGATATTCAAAAGAAAATTTTAAAAATTAAATATTAATTTGTATTTTTTATATTATTTTATTTTTTACACAAATTTTTATGATATTTAATAAATTTTTAATATCAATAGGTTTAGAGATAAAAGCATCCATACCTATATTAAAACATTCTTTAATTGTTGTTTCTGTAACAGTTGCAGTGATAGCAACAAACATTGTATTTTTTTTTAAATTTTTATTAATAAGTTCTTTAGATGCATCAATACCATTTAAGCGAGGCATTTTAAGATCAATGAATGCGATATCATATTTATTACCAGATTCAATATTTTCAATAAAATTAATACCATCGCTAGAACACATAATATTTTCTGTTTTTATACCAAATTCAGTAAGCATTTTATGTAATACTTTTTGGTTAGAATAATTATCTTCAACACTAAGAATTTTAAGAGATGATAAATCATATTTATTTTTAAGATTATTGATAGTTTCTATTTTATCTATTTTATGAAAATCCATTATAACATCGTTTTTATTTGTAGAATTAATATCATATTTATTTTCAATAAAATTAAAAATATATTCATATCCATTGTTAATTAATTTACTATTATAAAACAAAAGTATTTTATTACTCAATTGTTTATTATGACAATTTTGCATTAATTTATATATTTGATATTTTTGTTCACCTAGATTACAACATCCAATTGTATTTTTAATATCATCAATACTATTTATTAAAATAATAATCATATTGAATTTTGTATTAACATTTGTTATATATATATTACCTTCATCAATTGTATTAACCGGAAT
>JACCDO010203512.1_pt1 | contig 12163 bp, 11 predicted proteins | sample 7446101 | NCBI WGS metagenome assembly JACCDO01 (sample SAMN15323440, study PRJNA562643) | freshwater metagenome | isolation source: river surface water | place: USA:Blue River Watershed | collected 2017-08-16 | reverse complement strand
TCATACAGAGTTGCCAATGTAGATGGTAGCACCTTATGCCTTACATCCAGCACCTGGTATGTCGGCAGGCATAGAGGCATTAAGGCGCAGGTTCTGGGAGAATCTGTCTTAGCTCATTTTTTTGGTGCTTCTCCAGGACTCAAAGCTCTTAAATCTTGAATGGCGACTCTTAGTTTTAAAATTCCCACTTCCACTTCCACCGCTTCATCACTTGAAACAGGAATCCGTACGACTTTCCCCACCTTCTTAAGGGGTAAAACATAAACAGGATTCCCAACCTTCAAGGTCGTGCGGTCTGCCGGAACTCCAGGTAACTGCTCCGGGGTTTTATAGGATTGATTTAATTCTCTTAAAGTATGTTCAGCGGTTTTAAGTTTTTGTTCAGCATTCTGTTTTTGCTCTGATAATTGGAAGGCATCTTTCAAAATCGAGTCTGATTTTCTAGCTTCTCTGGTTGCTTCTTTAAACTCAGTTGTTGCTTCTTCAAATTCTCGTCTTAAGTCTTGAAGCTTGCTTTCATAGCGTTTTGTTAGCGTTTCAGAGACCTTTTCTCTAGACTCCTTAAGCATGGTGACTTCCTGTTGCCACCTAATTTTTTCAGATTCAGCGGTGAGTCTTTCCCTTTCCATTTGAGATTTTGCGACTCTAGCTTCTTCCTTAGCTTTCAGCATTTCACTAACTGCCAAGTCCAAATTAGACATAGTGCCGCTACGCAACTCTTTTGCTCTCTGCAAAATTCCTTTTGGTAACCCTATTTGCTCTGCAACCTCAACCCCAAACGATTGACCTGGAATATCCAAAATCAATTTATAGGTTGGTTTTAAGTTACCAAGAGAAAACTCCATCGAACCGTTACGGAAACGACCATCCGTAACCGCTAAGCTTTTTAAGGCATCATAATGGGTTGTGATAATTCCCTTAACTTCTTTTGCGGCTAAATCTTCGAGTATTGCAGTACCAATCGCAGCACCAGTATGTGGATCAGTTCCGACGCAAAGCTCATCTAATAAGACGAGGTCATTTTTATTCGCGCGCTCCAAAATAGGCTTTAACCCAACTAAGTGACCAGAAAAAGTCGAAAGGTTACTCGATAAGCTTTGACTATCGCCCATTTCAATAAAAATGTTGTCAAACAGGTAAAGTTCAGAGTCGCTAGCAGTTGAGGGGAGTAGCCCACTTTTTGCCATGGCAATAATTAATCCCACGGTCTTTAAAACAACAGTTTTACCGCCAGCATTTGGTCCGCTTACAATAAGGAGATGTTGCTCTGGATTTAAGCTTATATCATTTGGGACCGCCCCTTTCGCATGAAGTAGGGGGTGACGAGCATGTTTCAGATTTATACTTGGGGTGTCGGAAAGAGTAACCGGGTTCCCTTCTAATTGTGCAGCAAGCAAAGCTTGTGACGTTAATTCATCTAATTGAATTAATGCGTGGTAGTTACCTGCTAGTACTTCAACGTCCTTTTGAACCGCTTCACTTAGCATGCGAAAAATTCTGGCAATTTCTAACTTTTCTTCGATATCAAGCTCACGCAGTGCGGTATTAAGGGTCGAAACCTCGGGTGGCTCTAGGTAAAGAGTTTGTCCACTTACCGAGGTGTCAATGATACTCCCTTTAACTCTTCCTCTTCCATCAACTCGTATCGGTAGAACATACCTTTCATCTCGGACCGTAAAAAAATCGTCTTGTAAGTATTGCCTTAATCCGTCGTCGCTGTGCATTAACTTAACTATGGTTTCTTCAATCCTTTTACGCTGGCTGACTTTGGACTTGCGAATGCGGAGTAGCTCATCTGAAGCGGAGTCTAGCAAGTCACCATCGGGGCCGATGGCACGGTCGATGGCAAGGAGCAAATTATCTAAGGGCAGAATCTGCGATTTAATATGTGCTAGGTACGGCGCTTGTTTTTGAAACCCATTGCAAAATCCGTAAACCTTTCGGGTTGCGTGAAGTGTGGTGCTTACTGTTCTTAAACCTATCCCGTCTAAAATCTGTCCGATACTAGCTGCCTTAAGGTACGGTGGCAGGATAGGGAGTTCTCCAATAGGAGCTTTATACCCCTGCAAAGATAAAATCTTTAATGGCTCAACTTTTTGCCACCGCGCTTCAACCTCATCCTTTGTGAGGGTGGGAGCAAGTGCTAAGGATCTTTCCCGGCCTTCTTCTGTCTGGTTTAGGTTTGCAAGCACTTGGGTGAGTTCTTGCCAATCAAGTTTTTGTAGCGACTCTGTCATGCCATTCTTCCTACATCTCAAGGTTCGGGGTCTCCTTATACATCTGTCTTCAAGGAAAGCCGAGGGGGAGTTGCAGAGATTAGGGTTAGCGTGGTAATCTACAATATTATTAAATATTTAGCTTGGAAGGCTCCGCATGTTACCCTCAGGGATTGAGCTAATTCTCCGGTTTCAAAGCCCGGTAACTTGGGTGGTTGCGGTATTTGGGCTTCTTCTTGGTAGCTTTTACAATGTGTGTATTTTTAGAATCCCTGAGAAATCCTTTTTTTCAAAAGCTCGATCCGTATGCCGTCATTGTGGAGCCTTAATACCTTGGTACCGCAATATTCCGGTTTTTAGTTACCTCAGCCTAAGAGGTAAATCTGCCTGCTGTAAGACCCCTATTTCCATTCAGTATCCTGTGGTTGAGATCTTAACGGCCCTACTCTTTGTCACCCTATACTGGAGGTTTCCTTTTTTTATCTCTTATCCCGGGCATGTCTCGATTGAGCCTTCAAACTTAACTAGGTTCACCTACCTAGCTTTTTTCAGCAGTATCTTATTAATCTGCTCCGTGATTGATTTTCGGCATATGATTATCCCCGATGTGTTAAGTCTCCCGATGATCGCCCTAACGCCCTTAGCCGTTTGGATTCACCCAGACCTAACATGGACGAGTGCTGCACTTGGGGTGCTATTAGGTGGTGGGGTGTTATATGGCATTGCCTGGGCTTACTGGTTGGTTAGGCGAGAAGTAGGGATGGGCATGGGTGATGTAAAGCTTCTGGCTGGGATTGGGGGGTGGCTTGGGGTGCAAGCTATTATCCCTACGATCTTCTATGGGTCACTACTCGGGTCATTTTATGGAATCATAGTGGTTTTGCTCAGTCGAAAGTTTCACTTAAAATCCCAGATCCCTTTCGGACCATTTTTAGCGGTTGGTGCTATAATACACATATTGTTTGGTTCAGAATTAAGCCAGGCCCTCTTTAGATGGTAGGTGGAATAAATGCAAAAAAACTCAGTCTTGAATTTAAATGAGATTTTTAGCTTAGTTTCTGATTTAGAGCATGAGCTAAAAAGCTCTTTTGGACCAAAAGCCCTCATTCGCAAATTAGGCGAACTTCTGGTAAAGCATTTTGGAGTGTGCAAAGTAAGCTGCTATATTATTGATCGCAAGCTTTGTTTATCAGAGTTTGGCGTCAAATTTGACGAAGCCTCCCCTATTTCACCTGATTTAGCTAGCCATATAACAAGTTTGCTGCAAAACTCGCCTATATTTAAGTCTCAATTGCGGGAAGGAGCCTGTGCATTCGAGTTTAAAGGGGGCTTATCTCGTGCGAGCCTTGTTCCCGTTACAGGTTATGATGAGGGGGTTTTGCTTGTATGGCAAGGATCTTCGCCCCTATCAGAACTTGAAAACCATGTCATCCGATTTACTCAAAATGAAGCTACATGGTTTACTAGGCTTGAGTCACAAGAAAAACTACTTTATCAAGATGACTTAACTGGACTTTATAATTCCCGCTATCTTGAGCTTGCCATAGACCAAGAACTTCGTAGATCAGGTCGTTCTATGAATCCTTTTTGTCTTATGTTTATTGACCTCGATGGTTTTAAAGCCGTTAACGATCAATATGGTCATCCGGTTGGTAGTCAGGTTTTGAAACAGGTGGCAAAGGTGATAAAAGATGCGGTTCGAGAAATTGATATTCCGATTCGCTATGGCGGAGATGAGTTTGTGGTTGTGCTAGTTGGAGCGAGTTCTGCGAAAGGACTCTTAGCGGCAGAGCGGGTACGTCGCAATATCGAAAGGACATCCTTTAAGGTTGATCCACAAATCAATGTGAATCTTACGGCATCTATTGGGCTATCAGCATACCCAGACCATGCAAGAGATAGGGAGAGTCTTTTAAAGGTTGCCGATGATACGATGTATAACAGTAAAAAACGCGGCAAAAATCGCGTGTCGATCCTTAACAAAGAAGGAACCTTATCATGACTGGATTGCCTCCTAGTTTTAGCAGGACTCATCAGGAGCATCTCATTAGACCTCAGCATACTAATGCCCATGGGACGGTATTCGGGGGGGAAGTGGTAAGTTGGGTGGATATAGCTGCTGCAGTTTGTGCAATGAGGCATTGTAATAAGCCTGTTGTTACAGCGTCGATCGATGCGATGGCATTTTTATCGCCGATCCATGTGGGGTGGATTGTGTGCTTAGACGCAAGTGTAAATTACGCTGGGAAAACCAGCTGTGAGGTAGGGGTTAAGGTGACAGCCATCCACCCTTTGACTGGTGAACGTCATCATACAGCGAGTGCATATTTAACCTTCGTCGCGTTAGATAGTTACGGACGTCCTTCGTCGATGCCAGCCGTTTTACCGGAAACACCAGACGATGAGAGACGTTTTGCAGCTGCGAAAATAAGACGTGAGGCTCGTCTATCATTAAAAGCATCATTAGCAAAGAAGTCTGGATGAGGATCATAAGATCAATTTTTTTGTTACTCGTCTATGTCTGCGCAGGTAGCACAATGTCTAGCGCAGAGGAAGCGTTTATTCTACCAGAGCCTAAAAGCTATGAACATCTAGATTTTTATCTACTGACTGTTGGACCTGGAAAAGAGGTTTATACGTTATTTGGTCATACTATCTTAAGGGTGGTTGATCGAGAACGTGGGTTAGATATGAACTTCAATTGGGGGATTTTTGATTTTAATGATCCGGCATTTATCTTTAATTTTTATAAGGGTCATTTGAACTATTTGATGGAAATAAGTGATCTTGAATCCCTTTTGACGCTTTATCGAGATTATGAGCATCGGCAAGTCATTCAAGAGCAAATCAACTTAACATCGTTACAAAAAGAAAAAATTTTTCATCAACTTAAATGGAATGCAAGAAGTGAGAACCGACGTTATCTTTATGATCAGTTTTTAGATAACTGTTCCACGAAGCCGCGAGATCTATTAGATCTCGGGCTAGGTGGAAAGATCAAAGCCACATTTATTGCCAAAGATCTGCAATTAACTTATCGGAGACTGATTCGAGATGCAGCAAGGGTCACGCCTTGGGTTTATTTTGGGCTTGATATATCCAGCAACACCTACTTGGATCATCCCATATCGCCTTGGGATGCGATGTTCCTACCGCGTGAGCTTAGAGAGCATTTATTAACCATGCGAGCCATGAAAGATGACGGTACGCCTGATGTTGTCCCCCTACTTTCTAATCCACAAATTTTGGTCGATCATGATGAACCTCGTCATAGTATCAATCCATTTCGGGTTTTATCTTTAACTGGGTTGTTACCAATTTTTATTATGGTGGTTGGTCTTAAGAGGGATGTGCGTAGGATGCTTGGGGTGGTGCTTTTGATATTCGGAGTTGCAAGTGGGGTATTAGGGTCCGTCCTACTTTCAAATTGGCTTTTTTCAGGATATCGCTTTTTAAAAGGTAGTGCTGCCTTATTCGTTTTTTCACCGTTAGATTTCTATTTAGTTGGCATTGGTATGAATCTCATAAAAAATAGGAGTATTCATGCAAATGTAAGATATTTTTCTTATCTTAGAATGGCCATGGTCGGGTTTGCCATCTTAGGTTTTTATTCTGGTTTCATCACACAGGGCATTGGTGAATTACTGTGGGGGCAAGCTTTTTTTATTATTGTTTTGTTCATGACATTGATTCAAATATCTACGCGCAAGCTCGAGGCACTGCATGAAACTAGATCATAGGGAAAAGGAATTTCGCAGGGTAAAGTCTAAAAGTGGTGGATCTTTATTTGACTTATTTGAAGCTGAGCGGCTTGATTTGTACGACTATCTTTTGCGTATGACCGGTCAGGTTTCAAGGTCTGACGATACTGTGGATGAGGTTTTTCAAGCATTTACCGAGGAAATGCTTGAATCAATCACAAGTTACCAAGAATTGAGGGTAAGTCTTTATGTAACAGCCCGTAAATTTAATGCGGATATTTGGGGGGATGACACTTCAAAATTAGCGAATCAATCCCTTGAATCCCTAGACGGCAGCGAAAAAACTGAAGGCTGGCAGAAATTTGGAGAGACCGATGTAAGGCTGAGAAGTCTACCTTCTAAGCAAAGAGAAGTTTTATTATTACGAGAGCGCTGCCATTTTTCTCAAGGCGAAATTTCTGAAATTACTGGCATGACAGAAAGTTTGGTGGGAGAACAGTTAGGCCTCGCCATAAAAATAATTCCGAATTTAGAGCTTGTAAAAATGATGCCTCATCATCCTCTCCCCGAGAAGTCTAGGCTTGAGACACAGAATTTAAGTATCGTCATGCGAGGAATTAAGACAAAGCCCGTAGGGGTATGGTCACCAGGTAAATTAATATTTATTTTTTTGATTTTAATTCTCTCAGTTGTATGGTTTTTATATGGGGAGGCAATTCTATCTAGGCTTAACAAGAAAGATGCCTTACCACCACTGCCTCATGCGCCTCGACCAGGGGCAGTTCCATGAATAAGGTGAAAAATCCCCTGCCTTTAGCTCTTCTGATGGGTAGTGCCGCTGGGTTTACGCTTGCGGGCTATGAGTTAATTCGAAGTCCTGCGAATTCACTGTTTGCCGAGCGGATAGGGAAGGGGTCTTTGCCGCTAGTAACAGCACTTATTCCGGTTATGGTGGCATTAGTCGCGGTGGGTTACGGGAGAACGCTGACGATGATGGGGCCAAAGAAGACACTCTTTTGGACTACTTGTATTTCATCTCTATTTCTTGGCGTATTGGGGTGGCTTTCTGAGATAGGAGTTCATAGTGTTCTTTGGCCACTTTACCTTTTTAAAGAGGCCTATGTTGTACTATTAATTGAGCAGTACTGGTCATATATCAATAGTGCTTTAGATGAAAAAAGTGGGAGTCGCTACAATGGACTTATTTGTGGGATTGCCTCGATTGGATCGGTCCTAGGAGGAGTTTTTGGCGCATCCCTAGCCAATGAAGTGGGGAGTTCTCTCCTTGTCTGTGCCGGGTCAGTGATCATGCTGCCGGCTCTGTTTTTGACCGGGTATGCCTTTAACCACTTTTTTTTGCCCGTCGCACCTGCGGGTAGGGTCGGATGGACAAAAGATTTAGGAGCTTCTGCATTTCGTTCGGAAAAAATCCTTTTTTTGATTTTAGCATTAGTGTGTGTCAGCCAAGCTGTAGGCACCCTTTTAGGACTAACCTTTCAAGGCGTACTGTCAGATTATTATCCTAATGCAGATGAGCAGTCGAAGTATTCCTATCAATTTTACGCGTGGGTGAATGGGGTTGCCGGTGGACTCCAGTTTATTGGAGCCCCCCTTTTACTGAGGGCCTTGAGCCCCATGGCTGTGCTTATATTGATTCCCTTGATTCATTTTGGCGCGGTTGGTTATGCCTTAATCAACCCTTCGGTGGGTACTTGGGCCATAGCTTTTGCTGGCTTTAAATGTATTGATTATTCAATCTTTCGTGCAGCAAAAGAAGTGCTTTATATCCCCCTAAGTTTTGACGCTAGATACCGCGCGAAAGAGCTTATTGACATGTTTGGCTACAGATTTAGTAAAGGTGCCACGTCAGGAATTGTTTCAGGATTGCAATCTGCGTTCGGTGTTTTTTCTGAGTTTACGTATGGGATGGCATCCTCGATCGGAGCGTTGATTTGGCTAACCATAACCACAACATTTTACTTTCGGGTGCATCGTAGGAAATCCTGAGTTAAAGCAAAATTGAGATTTTTGCAGCGTAGTCTCTAAGATTACCTGGGTAAATTGTAGTTTCTCCGGTTAGGGACATCAGAGGTGAGCCTATTTGTAGTCCCGCACGTCTGACAATTTCTTGCCATGATTTTTTTGTTTCTCCTGGAGTGTCCCCCGTTAGGGCTAACTCGAGTGGCTGCATAACTTCACCTCGGTGATGAGCCATGCCAAAATTAGTGTACGCTGTCAGCAGTTTAAGAAAGCCAAAGCTCAAGATAGCTTCTGAGGTGGTAGATTCTAGAGAGACATTTTTTGCACCGTATAATCTGCCTTCTGCAACTCGTAGCGCTAGTGCAGGGCGACGAAATCCTTCAAAAACAGTCCATTGTCCATAGGCAGACGCTCCAAAGGCTCCCTCAGCGTAGGCTAGCGCCATGCCTAAATCGATAGGTAGAGGGAGTCCTTTAGTCAGCCAAAGTCTAGGCGTAGACATGGACTCCTGGGTGTTCTTATCCCCAAATAAGCTGGATAGGAGTTCCCTTTTCTCTGGAAGGAGATGGGCCGACGTACCTCCCCCTAAATGAGTTCCAAAAGACCCGTGGCTTCCCGCCCCTTCAAGAGCGGAACCTCTTGTAAGATGGCTCAGAAAAATAAGACCTTCATCAATTGAGGTCGTTTCGCCCAATGCGCTTGTGCTAGCCCAGCAAGCAACAAGGAAGCCCTGAAATACTTTAGTAAGGCACTTATGGTGGTTGCGCACGAGCTTAACCATCGGTATAACCCCCTTTATGTATATGGTACTCATTGATCATTATGACAGCTTTACTTTCAATGTCATAGACTGGCTGCAATCTTCTGGCTCGGACGTGACTCTTGAGCACGTTTATTGTGATAATATCTGTCGTATCAGGCAGTTGATGCAAAAGCCCGAACATCCGCTGGTATTTTCACCAGGCCCGAACTCTCCCCTAGACTGCTCTTTATCCCTTGAACTACTGCGGTCCTCATTTGGCAAAGTCCCCATGCTTGGCATCTGTTTAGGCCATCAGCTACTTGGGGTTTACGCAGGGGGAGAGGTTGTAAAAGCAACCAACCCATTTCATGGGTCAAAGCGTCACATTAGACCTGAGTATCCAGCACATGGTTTATTTGAAGGGGTGGCCTTGCCTTTTTATGCTGCGACTTATAATTCCCTAGCCATTAAATTTCCGACTCTGCCGCTTGGGTGGACTATAAACGCCACTTGTGAACACGGAGATATCCAGGGGATCAGTAGTTTTATAAATCCACTGGCACCGGCTTTTGGAGTTCAATTTCATCCCGAGTCATTTCTTAGTGAAAGGTCTGAAACGATACGAGGAAATTGGCTTAAAACTATTGCTAAATTTCAGCAATCGCGCCCTTATCAATCCCCTCACAGAGGATGACTTTAACTCTTTCAGCGGTCATTTCTTCGCGCTTAATAAGCTTAGCTATTTCTAAGGCGATGCATTCGATCGAAGTCTCATGTTCAACTGAAAAAACACGATCAGCGGGCAGTACAGCCTCAAAGTGACCAAGGGCAGCGTCGTACGCTAATACCACTGGAGTCTTCGTTTTGCCCCGAGTTCCTGGCGGTATAACCCCTGACTTAAACTGTTTTGGGGTGGCAATATGCACGTTGCTGCCAAGTACGTCCCGTGCAATGTAATGCTCTAAGTCAGGGCGACGTTCTTCGCCGACGATAACCTGAATCCGTGACCTGTGACCATGGAGAAGTCTCTGGCACATACCGTCGTGCCCGCTAATTCCATGGGTATAGCGAAAGACAGCTTCTGTAGCATCCACTTCTTCTTCTCTGAGCGTGACGTGAATGTTGCTAATTTCCTGTGGAAGTCTATGCTTTAAACTTCGAATGACTTCTTGTTCAAGGGCTTGCCTTGTAACTGCTACCGATCGCGTGGGGAAGACGGCACCTGTTGGGCTGCGGTACTCCCATTCAAAGTCATTTTCAGCTTTTACCTTCGATTTCATCGACCACCACTCACACTTATCTTTTCCGAATGTATCCATGCCTCGAAATTGAACGGATTGTGAGTTAATCGGCATTACAAGCGCATGGTCGATGCTTGATTTCAAGACTTCACGCACAAGCGCTTTTATTTTACTGAAATCATAAACGAAGCCGTTTTTACCGATAAATCCAGATAACGTCACGTCCGCTCTCCAGCTTTGCCCCAAAACTCCCTTTGAGGGGTCAAACACGGCGCAGTCAACTTTCACCACATCGTTGAGAAAGATAGTACTTTGTATGCCATTTTCGTCGTGGGACTCTTGGTCAAATTTTGTGTTCACAAAATATCCAAAGCTAGAAGTTAATGGGGGAGCCTAATAGATTCCTCAGCCGCGTCTTTATACAGAATTTCATGGTGAAATCAATGTTTAAAGGTATTAATTAAAACTTAGGCTTGCGAATTACTAGCTCAGGTCATAGGTTTGATGCCAAAGAGGGCTTCATTAAGTTTTATACCCTAAGGAAATTATTATGAGTTTTGACAAAGTCCGCGTACGGGTGGCTCCTTCACCTACCGGTGATCCCCATGTTGGGACAGCGTATGTCGCTTTATTTAATTATGTTTTTGCCAAAAAATCCGGTGGAGAGTTCATCGTCCGGATTGAGGATACTGACCAAACGAGATACCGCGCTTCGAGTGAAGCCCAGATCCTGGAAACCTTATCTTGGTTAGGTTTGGACTGGGATGAAGGTCCGGACAAGGGCGGGGCTTATGGGCCATACCGTCAATCGGAGCGAAAAGCGATCCATGAGGAGCATGCTAATCTCCTGCTTTCAAAAGGGAAAGCTTACCGCTGCTTTTGTACACCTGAACGACTTGATGAGATGCGTAAAGAGCAGAGGGCCAAAGGACTTGCTCTTGGTTATGACCGGCATTGCCGGGAATTACCTCCTTCTGAGGTTGAGGTAAAGCTCGCGAGCAAGCTCCCTTTTGTGATTCGCATGAAGGCACCTGTTGGTGGAACTACAGTTATCAAAGATCTTATCCGCGGTGACGTGGAGTTTGAAAATGACCGGATTGATGATCAAGTACTTCTCAAATCCGACGGTTTTCCAACTTATCACTTAGCTAATGTAGTCGATGACCACCTGATGAAAATTAGTCACGTGCTTAGAGCTGAAGAGTGGGTGTCTTCGACGCCAAAACACGTATTGCTGTATCAAGCATTTGGTTGGGATGTACCCACATTCTGCCATTTACCGCTCCTCAGAAATACCGATAAATCAAAAATTTCGAAGCGTAAGAACCCTACCTCACTTAAGTATTACCAAAGAGCTGGAATACTACCTGAAACCATGCTCAATTTCCTTGGGCTTATGGGGTGGAGCTTTGGTAATGATGTTGAAATTTTTACCTTAGAGCAAATGATCTCTAAATTCTCGTTAGAGTCCATTCACCTCGGAGGACCAATATTCGATCAAACTAAGCTGAACTGGCTTAATAACCAGTATCTGCAAAAACTCTCAGATGACCGATTTGTATCATTAATTCGGGATCAAATGTTTAGCCCTGAAATTTTGAAAGCGCTAAAGCCTTTAGTGGTTGAACGCTTAGACAGGCTTGAGCAATTTGTCGATAAAAATTCATTTTTCTTTAGTGGCAGTCTCACTTACGACATGGCAACTCTTGTCCCAGCTGGTAAAACTGCGGAAGATATCCGCACTATGGCCAGCGAGTTAGCAGAAGTCCTTGATGAGACCTATGACTGGACGCTTGAGCCATTAAAGGCTGCTGTGGAAGGTCATAAAGCTAAGCTTGGATGGAAACCTAAAGATTACTTTATGACATTACGGTTAATTTTGACTGGGCGTAAGGATTCGCCACCTCTCTTTGAGTGTATGACAATAATTGGTCGAGAGATGACGAGGTTTCGCTTACGAGATGTTTTAAGAAGTTTGATATAAATTAAAAAGGCCGGGATATGCTCCCGGCCAACTTTTTAATTATTCTCCTAAGTGTCCAATGACCTAGTCTAAAATCTGTACTACCGAGCCCGCTGGGGTCCCCTCACCTTTGCAACTTGAATGGACCTCATTTTTGGGGAGCTGCCAGAGGACTTATGCTGGCATGCGTTTAATTGCAGCCCCAAGGCCTTCGAGCTTTTTGTCTATATTTTGATAACCCCGCTCAATTTGATGAATATTGTGAATCTCACTTTTACCCATTGCAATAAGAGCTGCCATGACAAGAGCCATGCCCGCTC
>JACCDO010082247.1_pt1 | contig 12163 bp, 7 predicted proteins | sample 7446101 | NCBI WGS metagenome assembly JACCDO01 (sample SAMN15323440, study PRJNA562643) | freshwater metagenome | isolation source: river surface water | place: USA:Blue River Watershed | collected 2017-08-16 | reverse complement strand
GGACGCCCCCTTAGTCTAAACTAAAACTTAATAATAAAAAGGTTAATCATTACAAAATTACAATAAAAGCAAAGCATGATTAAGTTGATGTTTCGAGTCCTGCCTAAAAAGATGTGGATCCTGATGTCAATGACAGGGAAAAAAGAATATACGAAAGTAGATGACTAACACGTTGTATTCTGACCGATTCTAGAGTTACATACGATGTCAAAAACGTGGACGTGACATGAGATTAGTTCCATTGAAACAGTGCGCTTCCAGCCGCACGTTTTTTCCTTCTGTTATCATGATTCGTATTAGTAAAGGGATCAAGAGCGGGTGGATTGAACGATCCACGATGATGCACTGTATTACTTACTTTCCTCGAATTAGCTTGCTTGGGTGGGTAATCATCATCACTACTGAAATCGTCAAAGTTAGATAAATCTACTTTCTTGGTGGGTATTTCTTGCGGATATGTAATTATAGAAATAATCTCGTTCGTTGGTCTTGCTATCCTCGTCGCTACTTTGCTGCTGCTTGAAGCTGCGGTATCAACAGCTAATTTGACTGCTGTTGTCGTAGTATTAACTACGCTAATGGTACTGGTAGCGAAATTGTCAGTACTTTCAGTGTTCAGCTCCTTCATAGTGTTAAAGGCGCTATTATTAGTATTATTATTATTATCATTGTCATTGTCATTGTCAGTGTCATTGTCATACTCACGTGCCAGTTCATCAACAATATCGGCTTGTGGTGTAGGCGTACTACTATTCGATTGGTGAGCTTCATCGGTAATAAACGGCTCCTCGATATCAATTGCAAGTGAACATATTTCATCAGCAATACTGTTCTCTTTATGATTAATATCGGTTTCACCGTTGCTACTACTCACATCTAACGCTGTCGAATTATTATCATCAATTCCAAGCACTTGCACCGGTGGCAGCTCACCCACTTGTTCGGACACACTATGTTGCTGAATTGAAGACTGAATAACCTCATTGGAGTTACCCACATCACTATTCTCACTGTTGCTATAACTGTTGCTGTCGCTGTCACTATTGTCACTATCACTTGAATCATCGTTCTCACTTCTGTGTCTAGACATGTCTAAGAACCTGCTGCTCATTTGCTGCTGCATGTTCGCTAGTGGCACCACAGAGTTCAACTTGATGCTGTCCCTGCCGGCCGTCTTGACGATCAACTTGTTCCATTTATCATTTGTTGACTGCAAAAATTTGAGGATTTCGGCTCTATTTGCCTCGTCTATTTCCCCATCCGTTTGTAAATCATCATAGCTGACTCCTAGTTTATCTAACTGATTGAGTTGATCAGCAATCACCAAGAATGATGAAAGCGATTTCTTGACGGATGGAACAATTGACATCTTCTTATTCTTCACAATACTACGTACTATTGTCTCATGTCTTTCGGGTACCACCTTTTTCTGTGCAACGGCTTGCACTAGTGCGGACACGTTGCGGGTGATGATACTCCGACTTCTGATGGTCCTTTTGATCTCTTTCAAACGGATAGTTAATGGTAACGGGATTTCATTGAATTTCATTTTTTTCCATAGGAGATAGTAACCATATCGATAAACCCCATTAAACGCGATGAATATCGACACCACGAGGGACAGTACGGAGAGCGTTGAGAACTTCCCGTTGAATGTCAACGTGTTATTAATCACTTGAATGGTTATTTGCGGTATTGTCTCTAATAAAAACTCAAAGAATAGTGATTCGTTTAACACCGTCGCATCTAGTTCAATTTCCTTGTCAAAATCACTTGATTGAGTCAAATAATAGAAGTACGTATTCCATACTTTGCCTATAGCTAACATCTTGGTTTGGAATAGCAGTAAACCGATGGAAATCCATATTACTAGAAACAGGAAAGCTACCAAATACCACATTGCTGCCATAACAAGAAACCCTGCCTGCAGCACTACCAAAGCTATCCATAATAGCCAATATGCGAATAGTTTGTCTGCGCCATCATGGGCATCAAACGATAGACTGGATCGCTGCCCGTTAATGAGAGGGAATCCATTCCTCGTTATGGTCAACCAGATTAAATCGCACTCCAAGAGCTCCGTCAGTATGAACTCCTTCAACGTGGGTCTTGCACCAAGTTTAATGAGCTGGTAAATGTGCATTAACGACGGCAATATGAAGAAGCAAATTGCACTAATGAACAATTCGAAATTCCAAAATTTCATGGATAGTATATAGATCAAGTCGGTGGTAATATCCAGGATTGGAAAAAATGTCAGCATGAACATTATGTACACATTCTCTCCCGCGAATATCAACGATGAAGCGACGATGATGAGGACGATCGCAACGAAAGTGTAATACGCAATACTTGAAGTATGTAGATAAATGCAATGACAATCATTCGATCCCTCTGCTGTATTCGCTCTGAATGCGGGACATGCGTCGCAATGATCCGATCCGACCGCTGTGTTGTACGTATCGATCGGGCATATGGAACAGAGATTCGCATTTAATTTGTCTGTATAGTAGCCAATGGCACATTGAGTGCAACCAGAAACGCTATTTTGAGATGAGCCTATTCCACATGTAGGTTGTGATGTTGGAAATGATGTGGGAAGTGCAGAGTGACTAACACCCACTACATAGGAAGACACACTGACTCCTGACACGGATACATTCAGAAAATATGAGCTTTGGGCCTGCATATCATTCAAGATTAGGGCATTACCAGCTGTGATAGAGCTTTTTAAAGAGTTATACACGCCGCTGGTACTATTATCTGCATCGATATAAACTGGATTGACACTTAATCCGACGATTATTTTTAAGCGTTTCGTGAGTAATTCACGCAATAATCGACGGGATGAAACATCACTGGGTAAGACATGAGTGATGTCACCTTCACGTAAGACATCTACGTACGTAAGTAATGCCTCTTTGAAGTAAGTTAGGTGCATCGGGTCCGACTTCCAGTCAATTAAATCTATGTATTCATACTCAATCGTCACGTTAAATGATAAATATTCAGCATACGCTGTAGTTGGGAGCGATGTCGGTTGAGATGTCGGTAATGAAGATGGTTGTAAACTAGGTCGTGAAGATGGTTTACTCGTTGGTTGTCTTGAAGGCTTTGATGTTGGTTGTCGTGTAGGTTGTCTGCTAGGTTGTCCTACGAAGAATTTATTACGATGAGAAAATTATGGTTTGGAGAAGTGTTAACATACCTGTTGGTTGTCGTGTAGGTTGTCGTGTGGGCTGACCCGTTGGTTGACGCGTAGGCTGTCTACTAGGTTGTGATGTTGGATATGTGGTCGGTATTCCAGTAGGCAAAACAGATGGATTCGACGATGGATGTGACGATGGATGATTGGTTGGTCGCGATGTTGGTTGTCGTGTAGGTTGGCGACTTGGTTGACGAGTTGGTTGACCAGTTGGTTGCCGTGTAGGCTGTCGCGATGGCTGTCGCGATGGCTGGGAAGATGGCATTGAGGAGGGATATACGGACGGTATATAACTTGGCAATGAAGTGGGTTTTCCACTAGGTTGACCTGATGGCTGACGGGTTGGTTGCCCAGTAGGCTGTCTAGTTGGCTGTCTACTAGGTTGACCTGAAGGTTGTGAAGTAGGGTTGGATGGCGCTGCTGATGTTGGATTTAAATTAAGTGATGGTGCAAGAGTGGGTGCATCGGTGGTCGTGGGATCCGCTGTGGGTAATAATGTTGGAGTCGATGTACTGGGTCGTCCTGTAGGAAATGATGTTGGTGTACTTGATGGCTGTCTGCTTGGTTGCCCTAAGGGTTAGAATGGGTGATGAAAATTAGTAAAATAGTTTATGGACTGTTGATTCGAGTCAAAAGAACAATAGAATCTAACCTGTTGGTTGTCGTGTTGGCTGCCTACTAGGTTGGCCTGATGGCTGGTTAGTCGGATTACTTGATGGCCGAGACGAAGGAATGTAAGATGGATTACTTGTCGGATGAATTGTAGGGAATGATGTCGGCATACTTGTGGGTCGTCGTGTTGGATGTCCAGTGGGTTGATTTGTAGGTTGAGTACTTGGTTGAGTACTTGGTAGAGTACTTGGTAGAGTACTTGGTTGACTACTTGGTTGTGATGAAGGTCGCATGCTAGGCAAGCTTGAAGGTTGGCCAGATGGAAGTGACGACGGACAAGATGAAGGTACATTAGTAGGAGTACTGGGGGCTATCGTGGGCGTTTCCGTTGGTGTAAGAGTCGGAGTAATTGTCGGTATGGCAGTCGGTGCTCTAGTTGGTGCATTCATTGTTACTTTACGTATCCGTTGATTATCAACATCAGCGATGTACACATTGCCTGATGAATCTACGGCTGTATTCGATGGAGTATATAATTTAGCAGATGTTGCTGCATCCCTATCACCACTGAAACCACCCGAGGTGCTGCTACCCGCGATTGTGGTGATTATACCAGTTGATGTAGTAATCTTGCGTACACGGTGATTAGTTTGATCAGAGATATATAAGTTACCACTAGAATCGAAAGAGAGTCCTCTGGGACCATTCAATGTAGCGGATGTAGCTGCACCATTATCGCCACTATAGCTAGCACTACCTGTACCTGCAATTGTTGATATAATGCCCGTTGACACTGTCACTTTCCGAATACGGTTATTACTTCTATCTGCAATGTACAAATTTCCGGATGAATCTAACACAACAGAATATGGTCCATTCAACGTAGCACTTGTCGCTGTGCCATCATCACCAGTAAAACTACCAGATGTACTACTACCAACAACTGTAGTGAGAACTCCGGTTGAAATGGTAATCTTTCGTATTCGATTGTTCCCTGTATCAGCGATGTACACATTCCCAGATGTATCCACAGCAACAGAACGTGGTCGACTGAATGTAGCAGATGTTGCTTGGCCATTGTCACCACTGTAACTTGTGACACTACTACTACCAGCAAGATTAGTAATGATTCCAGTTGATACTGTGGTTTTGCGAATACGATTGTTGAACATGTCAGTGATGTATATATTGTCTGAGGAATCTAAAGATATACCCCAAGGATTGTACAACATAGCCGATGTTGCTGGTCCATTATTACCACTGTAACCTGCCGTACCATTTCCCGTAACCGTAGAAATCATTCCAGTTGACACTGTAATCTTACGAATTCGCTGATTACTATAATCAGTAAAATAAACGTTACCTGATGAGTCAAGTGCTACTGCTCTTGGACCTTTCAACGTTGCCGATGTCGCGGGAATATTATCACCATTATAAGTCGCTGATCCATTTCCAGCAATAGTCGTTATAATATCCACAGCGATACTGTTGCCCACTATAAGAGCCATGATAATGATAACAAAAATCATCTAAGGGTGGGTAACTCTTTTTTCCAACTTCCACTGCTGCTGTTTACCACTCACACTTTTTACAGGTGTGTCCCTTATAAATCTTCATTCTTTTATTATGTTTTGTTTTGTTTTTCAAGATTTTTATTTCTTTGCCTTGCTTAAAGTTGCTTTTTTTGGGTAGGAACTAACCCGGACTGCCGCGGGGCTCGTCTTACCGCATCAATAATGGAATAACAGTTCTTTTCTTTGTTTCATGATTAAATATAGTATACTGACATGGCTACTGCTATTACTGCTTTGATCGGTCATTAAGTATGCATTATGTATGTGGTCGATTACGAGAAGGACAGAATTTCTAAGTTTATTGAAATGACAAGGAGATTCTGTGCACCAAATACTTACCCGGGGGCTTTCCCGGACTAAATTAAAACTTCGTATAAAAAGTGGAGTCACTACAAAATTACAATCAGTACAAAACATGATTAGCTACTTGTTTTTCGAATTGGGATCCGTCCAGGTTGACTCACCAGTGTATTCTGAGTACCAATATGGTTTTCCACTATCAGCATCGGTAAACATTTTCCACTCATCTTCATCGTCCTCATCCTCGTCTTCATTACTATTAGAATTAGCAGTTACTCTATCACTGTCACGGACAGACTCCACTGTTGAGGACCCAATATCAGTATTATTGGCGTTACTTGAGACCACAGTTTCCGACTGAGCAGTGTAATATTGCTCGTAATACTGCTGATATTGTCGATAATATTCATTATACTGGTCTGTGGTAACAGAGCTGTCGTATTGAGAATCGGTGTTAGGATACGCAATAGCTGCTAGAGTAGGATCAACCGTACCAGAATCATCAGTTTTCAATCGTTTTGCATCAGGCACAAGATAATCTGAAGGATATTGAAATGGGGCTGCTTCAATTGATATTCCTTTTGCCTTCAATAACGCCGTCATAGCATCCTTGTCGGCTCTAGCCATAGCTTCTTGTGCCATTGGATTTGGATCATCATGTGCCCATTTTATTGCCAATATTTCATCGTGATCTAAGGATTGATTTGACATTGCTTCTTTAGCAAATTCAGCAGATGTTCGTAATCGAAATCGCGGAAATGCAATCGATAATCGCGGTATCACATTGCAATGCTCGATCTCACCAAATTCACTAAAATGGCGCATCAAAACATTTTCCAATTCTTTGATGTCTGTGTATTTATGTTTCAATAAATTTGCTACATACAACGTGCGCGATGGCTTCATGAAAGACCCGGTTCCACTCATGTCGTCTTTGTGATCTTTGTGTCTTGCTCTACCAAAGCAATCAACTAACTCGTCAATATTTTTATTATCTTCTGGAGTTGGAATCCGGTGAAAATACATACATGTATGTCCTTTGGTGCACATTCCACGGGCAAAATGTAAACAAAAATATTTTTTATTATATTTATTTTTGGTGTTTTTATCACCATTAATGTTATCTGCATGAGTGTATCCTGCATCTAATTCAATATTTACGCGATCCATTGCCTTTTCTTTGGATTTATTTCTTTCATATTCACCACCATATGTACCATACCAAATATTATATTCATTGCGTCCTTCAACATGATATTGACTTGGGTCTATAAAATCCTTTTGTTGTCGAGCAGGCCGAGTTAAATATCTATTATTGTTATCAATATATTTTTGTGCTTCCGAACCTACTTGACCACGACCAAACCAACCAGTTGCGAGAGGTGCTGGACCTAATTCTTCGGGTCTTTCCCATTGAGTAACACCTGTAACTTTATTGTAATAATACATTTGAAATGATGTAGGATCGATAGCTTCTTGCCACGGTATTTCTTCGCCTCTTTTCATTGCATCAAATGCCGGATTTGCCAGATAATCCCGTTTTTCATCATTTGGGCGCTGATTTTTACATCGAAAACATCGATCCTTGGTGGGATAATTTTCTTGTTGACATGATTTGCATGTCCAATTCTTCTCATACACAGTAGTTAGCTGTCCCAAATTCCCAGTGATTGAAACAGGTCGATATGATGATGTTAGCTGCACTGTCTTGCCACTTACTTCCTCTAAGTAATCCAACGAACGCTTGCTGCCACTCATTTCCCTACGCCGTCAATTGAATCAAGGCCTAGACTCAACGATGGTCGGAGATGGCTTTTTTGGTTTAAAAATGGAGAAGGAAACCTAAGGACCAAAGTTGGGTGATACCGGCGATCAGAATTTTGGATTCATTCGAAATAAAATCTAATAATATATATACAAATCTATAAAAAGTGATAATGATCGTTATTCCTCTTCTACATCAACCCAAGTACTGAATGCGTGAATGAATTCAGCAAAATCAATAGTTCCATTGCCGTCCCAATCCATTTGTTGCCATCTTTGTTGGCTCAACATCGAATTATTAGTTTTCTTCTTACCAGCTTCTTCCAATATTTTTTCAACTTGCGTCTTACGAATGAGTCCTTCTCCTTTAACATCAAAGAGTAGATATGCTGAAACTATCAAATTCAACATTTCTTTTATTTCATCACTATGCCCATCATCCGTTATTTTTTCGGTACCAAACTTATTTAAGACGATTCCTATGGTCAAACAAGCCAAGAATTCTTTTAAACTAATTGAATGCGAATCATCTACATCAACAAAATCAAAAAGATCTTTTACTTCGTCTTCGGTCATCGATCCATGTAATTTTTTCATAGCACCAGTTAAATTGCTTAAAGACATATCACCATTGGTTGTTGCAAACTCGTGGAAAATATTTTTAATACTAACTAATGCTGCATGCATTTTCTCAAATTTCAAAAGTATTCTCTCAAATGTCATAGGATGAGCATCATGTTGATGCTCCATTTTGCGTTTTAACAAAGCTTGAGATACCTAGTTGCGTAGAAAAAGAATAAGTATCTAGGATATAAAAATTAGCGGTTCAAATTTACCTTAGTATGCGTCATAGTCACTCTGTGTTTGAAAGAATTGAGTCAGTAAAGTGGAATTAAAAGTTTAGACTAAAATATTAATAAATCATACCTTTCACTCTTATTTAGAGCACCGGAGCTGTTAATCTTGGATGTGTTGCATCCCATTGTCTAGCTGTCGATAAAGGCACAAAGAGGCGGATTTAGTGCGTTCAACAGTAATTAACTGAGGTTATCAATTTTTGTCAGCGGTTCCTCTGCCCACAGGCTCCTCGAATAAAAACTCCTGCCAGGCATTAATTCGACATAATTTCACTACTATATATACAGTATTATAAAATATTCACAAGCATCACATATTTGAGTATCTGCGATTATGGAGGGCCATTTGGGGGCTTCACACTGGAGCTATCTACTAGTGCACACCAACCGCTGCGACCTTCAACAGTGGGGCAATCATAATCTACTTCTTCATCTAGTGTTATCCAAGGCTCAATTTGATTTAATTTAAACCATAACTCGGCAGCGCTGTCATCTTTATCACTACAGTATAAAGAATTACTAGCTGTGACATAATAACTATTTAACATATCTAGTAATTGAGCAACAATTGTAGGATTATCATCAGCAACATCGTATCTTTCTTGCTCATCATCAATTACATTGAATAATTGTACAGTTTGTGTCGGATCTAAGCCACAGTAATTTATCCCAAATGTGTCACCATCGAACCAACCAACGTCACTAGACTCATTTACAAGAAGTTTCCATTCGCCAACTCTAATGGCACCTATTCCAGTTAATGTGTCTAAGTTATATAAAAAACTGTCTCTAGGAGATACGTCATCAATATTGTTTTCGATATAATTCCAGTGATCAACACCATCTAGGTAATCCGGTAATTTCTCATTTTGACCTAATACTCCTCCAATTAGTGTTGGTAAGCAATCCGTGACGTGCAACATATTATCATAACTTTTGCCCTTACTATTTAAAGAGTGTCCCAATAACGGAGAATACAACCATGCAGGAACTCTTGTCGCACCTTCGTACAATGAGCCTTTAGCACCGCGAAGTGGATAGTTAGATCCAGCACCAGTTTCGTCGCCTATGGGCATCGCACCATTGTCAGATGCAAATATTAATATTGAATTATCTATTAAATTAGTACTTTCCAATGCATTTTTTATTCTTTCAACAAATTTATCTAACATTATAGCCATCCCAGCAGTTCGCCTTCTCCAAATATTACTTATTGAAGACAACTGATCACTGTATTCATTCATTATATCTTGATCAGGATGAACCGGCATGTGCATTAAAGGAACAGGAAGATATAAAAAGAATGGTTCGCTTTCAGATTGCTCGTATATTATCGATTCAACTTTGTCACCTAATGTATATATATTGAATTGTCCATCTTTTGGATATACTTCTCTATTATCATGCATATCGGGTACACAACCAGTAGTATTATCACAACCAGGCCATTCATAAAAATATGTTAATGGGTGTTGATAACCACCATAATAACCAAAAAAATAATCAAAACCACGTGCTAAAGGTAAATGTGATTTCGAATAGTGTCCTAAATGCCATTTACCTATTAAATATGTTTTATAATCAAATTCATTAAAATATTCAGATATAAGTTTTTCGTTAACGGACAAACCCCAAGGATATGTACTCATAACAACCCCATGCTGCATACCATTATTGATTGGATATATTCCAGTCATTAAAGAACTACGAGCTGGAGTACATAATGAAGCGGTATAATATTGGGTAAAATTTAATCCACTTTCACTAAATGTTCTAATAATAGGCATAAGATTTTCAAAATCACCCCCATCAATATCCATATCACCCATACCTTGATCATCAGTGAGTATAAATATTATATTTGGATATGATGTTGAAGACGATGATGAAACTAACGCTTTATTCCTTCTATATGAAGAATAGCTTATCGAAAAGTAGGTAACCAATCCTATAAAGAGAGCTAATGAAACTGTTCCGACAATATTTAATGTGCTCAAAGAGATCCATTTGGGTTCATCATCATTATCATCATCACTGATAACTAATTTATCCTCTTTACTAACTACTTTGTAGTTCCCTCGTTTCTTTTGATCAATGCCGAGGGAGCCATACATTATTATCCCACATGCAAGTCAAGAGAGTTTTATCGTCTACTATACAAATAATAGATTGCTAACATCAATCAAAGAGGAGTCAAACCGCTTATCAAGTTCCAGGGTTTTTCGCTTTTTTCGGATTCCCAAAAAATCCAAAAATGGTTATGCTCGAAGAAAAGCACCATAATTCTGAACCTATGTTGCCAAATACTGGGATAACTCATAGAGATTAGTCGTGGTTAATCATCTCATCGTTACTTTGTGATCTTAGTATGGAGACGTGCTACGTTTGCTACGGTCCGATCGAGTCAACTGATCGCATTGTGTTGCCAGACTGCGGTCATGTTTATTGTCAAAGTTGTATTGCTCGATATTTAACTGTTAGTACAGTCGATGGGCAAGTTTATCCAACCTGTTTTTATCCACTAGATAATCCATCTATTCGCAACGAGGATGTAGAAAAAAAGGATTCCCCAAAGTGTAATGTCAGGATATCTTCTAGTGTAATAAAGAGTATATTTGTATCAAACAACGACGAAGTATCATTGAAAAAGTACAACCGATTTTTATTCATGAAAGAAAATTTCCATGCTCGAGAATGCCCAAAATGCGATCATTTGCAAATCTGGAACGAAAAAGTAGTACCAATTGATGCATCAGCGCATGTAATTGAAAATGAACGACAAAATGCTTATACAATTATTTGCGACTCGTGTAGTTATAAATATTGCTATCATCATGGTGGTGCTCATGAAGGTGGAACATGCGAAATGTACAATCAATCAATAGAAAAAGAGTTAAGTTTGTCTAATGAGTTTATTGCGTTATCTTCAAAACCTTGTCCTGGCTGTGGAGTTCTATTAACCAAGTCGTCGGGATGTAACCATATGGTTTGTACTCAATGCAATACTAATTTCTGTTGGTTATGCGGTTTAAAAATTGAACCAGCAGTTTTTCCATCACATTTCCAATGGTGGACAGCTGGTAGTTGTGCTAATATGCAAATGAATGAAGATATCAACCCCTCTTGGAGAACCAGATTATATGCTCGTACATTGTCAATATTGGAAATTGTGATTTTAGGACCAATAACTTTTGTTGCCACAGTTTCTACTTACGTTTCATGCTGTTGTTTCGTCCCATCTGCACTCGCAGCACAAGGCACACCTGAATCAACTTTGAGCGAAAAATTTGCCTTATTAACATCTAATTGTTTTAGTTTATGGGGAATGATCTTTATATTTTTACTTTTTCTCTTACCGGTGGTAGTTATCGTGGTATGCATTGGTGCTATCTTAGGGGTGTTACTTCTTTGCATATTATTGCCCATTTATATAATTTTAGGATTGATAAAAATTTCTCGTGGAGAGTCGCCATTTAACATGGCTTGTTGCCAATCGTTTGTTGGTTTAAAGGAAAGATTTTATGTGACATGTTGCTTTTGCTGTAATCGTCAAAGTACCATAAATAAATGCTGCGATATTACAAATGGGCAGGATAAAAATAATGAATACATCAATATAGACATAGCAAAAGAAGAAGTCGTGGATAATGTAGATAATGTTAAAATTGTTGAAGAAAATGATATAGATATTGTAATAAAAGACTGAATCAAATATATAAACATCGAACAAAAATACATCTTACATTGATCTACAACACTATCTCAGATTTGCCTTTCTTAATGAAGCTTGAAACAAGAAATCAAACATTTCGTTCACATTTGTTCCGGTAGAGGCGGAAGTCTCAAAATAG
>JACCDO011244322.1_pt1 | contig 12164 bp, 8 predicted proteins | sample 7446101 | NCBI WGS metagenome assembly JACCDO01 (sample SAMN15323440, study PRJNA562643) | freshwater metagenome | isolation source: river surface water | place: USA:Blue River Watershed | collected 2017-08-16 | reverse complement strand
GTACCCTGCTGATCGAACAGCAATCCGGTTTTCTGACAGAGACGGATGAGGGACTTGCCAAAAAACGACCAGGCACCGACAAGCCCCAGCTGATACAGCAGCAGATCATGCGGCCGCTGTCGGTGCTGCGTCAGCGATTTGGCCAGCAAGCTGAACCACTGCTGATCGATTATTTGCTGTACTGCCCGGATCACCAGGTCAAGCGTCCGGAAGCTGCGGGCATCGCACCCGAACGCATCGTTGATGCCAGTCGCCGCGATCAGCTGGCGAGCATGATTCTTCAGATGTTGCCGAAGACGGGCAAAACAGCACAGCGCGATCGCGTGCTGCGTTTTTTCAGCAATGTATTGCAGCTGGTGCCGGATCCGAGCAGCATGATCGGTCAGGCGAATGCGCTGGTGACGCGCCTCTCGGGCGGGCTGGCCACCTGGGCACGGCAACTCGAGTTCTCGCCGTTTCGTCTGCGCGTCATAGGTACCGCGGGAAGCGGCAAGACGCAGCTGGCGCTGGCCGAATTTTCCGATGCTCTGGCGCGCGGCTTGCAGCCCTTGTACGTGTCATACAACCGCCCTCTTGCCGATCACGTTCGCAAGCTCTTGCCTCAGGGCGGCGTGGTGGCGAGTTTTCATCAGCTGTGCGACCGCTTTGCGCGCGACGCGGGTATCACGCCGGATTATCGCGATCCTGCCGTTTGGCGCAGTCTCGAACAGACGCTGGCCGACAGTCCGCTGTCAGCCGACTGGCAATTCGATCTGCTGATTGTGGATGAGGGTCAGGATTTCTCTGACAGCTGGCGCGATACCCTGCTGCGTCTGCTAAAGCCTTCCGGTCGCGCGCTATGGCTGGAAGATCCCCTGCAAAATCTCTACGGTCGGGATGCAGTGTCACTGCCCGATTGGGTGAGCTTGCATGCCTGGTCCAATTTCCGCAGTCCGAGGCATATCGTCGATCTTCTGTCCGCGCTCGCGCCGACAGGCACCACGATAGAAGCAGCGAGTCCGTTTGCCGGAGCCGAGATCGATCTGCTGACCTATGCACATGACAACCCCAGCGCATTGCAAGCGCAGATGCGTCAGGCGATCACCCGCTGTCTGGCGGCAGGCTATGCGCGCAGTGATATGGCGATCGTGAGTTTTCGTGGTCGTGAAAATTCCGCGCTGCTCAATCTCGATGCACTGGGTCAGCATCCGCTCAAATCGTTCAAGGGCAGCTACGACTTATTTGGCAATCCCGAATTTCGCGAGGGGGAGTTGCTAACCGAATCGGTCTATCGCTTCAAGGGTCAATCCGCACCCGCTGTGATTTTCACGGAAATCGATTTCGAGGCATTGGACGAAAAAAGCTTTCGCAAACTCTTCGTTGGCATGACGCGGGCACGAATGAAGCTTGTTCTAGTCATGTCTGAACGCGCGGCACGACAGCTACCGGTGGGTAGTCTCAAAGGGTGAGCGCTGGCGCAGACGGTAAAATGCACACAACAAAAACCCCTCTGTGAGGAGCCGAGACCATGACCGCAGTATCCAAGCATTCCGCACGCCGCACCTTTTTGAAGCAATCCGCTGCGCTGAGTGGCGCCTTTGTCCTGGGCTTACAGGCCGGCACGTCGGGGTCTGCACTGGCCGCTGAATCAGGTGGCGCGCCGGAGGTGACCCACTGGATCGTCATTCAGCCGGATGACACCGTCATCATCCGTATCGCCCGCTCGGAGCTGGGTCAGGGTTCTTTCACGGGCTTGGCGCAGCTATTGGCCGAGGAGCTGGAATGCGACTGGGACAAGGTCAAGCCCGAATACGCCGATGTGAACATGCACATGCGCCGTAACCGGATTTTCAAGGACATGTCGACCGGCGGCAGCCGCGGCATTCGGGATTCACACGAATATGTGCGTCAAGGCGGTGCCGCCGCGCGCGAAATGCTGATCGCCGCCGCAGCACAGCAATGGAATGTACCGGCATCGGAATGCAGTGTGAGCAAAGGCGTAGTGAGGCATCCCTCGGGCAAAACCGCGCGCTATGGTGAACTGGCAGGCCTTGCCGCGACCCTGCCGGTGCCAGCCGCTCCCCGTTTGAAAGACCCCAAAGACTGGAAGCTGATCGGCACATCCCCTGCACGCTTTGACATACCCGCCAAGGTGAACGGTTCTCAAGTCTATGCGGCAGATATCCGCCTGCCAGGCATGTTGCATGCGTCGATCCTGCAGAGCCCGGTATTCGGCGGCTTCTTGAAGCGCTATGACGATGCAGCAGCAAAAAAAATGCCGGGCGTGAAGCATATCGTCAGCTCCGAAGAATGGATCGCTGTTGTCGCCGACAACTGGTGGCAGGCGAACCAGGCACTCAAAGCCATCAAGCCTGAATGGGAAAACGGCGACAAAGGCCAAATCTCCAGTGCTTCCATCATGGCGTACATGCGTGAAGGTCTGGAAGCGAAAGAAGTACCGATCGCGCGCAAGGATGGCGATGCCCGCAGCGCACTCGCTGGCGCGCACAAAGTGCTCGAAGCCGAGTACACCACAGGCTTTGTGAACCACTGCACGATGGAGCCACAAACAGCCACCGCCATTTACACAGCCGACCGGCTTGATGTGTGGGTCGGCACGCAAAATGGTGAGGCTTCGGCAGCAGCGGCATCCGAATCCGGCGGATTAGCGCTCGACAAAGTGTATATCCACAAAATGCATGCCGGCGGTGGCTTTGGCCGGCGTGGCCCGCATCAGGACTATGTGAAGCAGGCCGTCAAAATCGCCAAAGCGATACCGGGCACGCCGGTGCGCCTGCAATGGTCACGCGAAGAAGACATGCGTCAGGGTCGCTATCGCCCGGTCACGCTGGTGAAACTGCGCGGTGGCCTGGATGAAAAAGGCAACTGGGTAGGCTGGGAAGTGCGTCAGTCGGACCAGTCGATTGCAGTGACCGTGTATCCCCAGTTTGTGAAGGATGGCGTCGATCAGATCAATACGCGTGTGTTCCGAGATAATCCGTATGCCGTACCCAACTTCACGAACGAATACATGATCCGCGATCTGCATGTGCCGCCAGGTTTCTGGCGTGCAGTCGCCCACACCAATAATCCGTTTTATCGCGAATGCTTCATCGATGAACTTGCCCATGCAGCAGGCAAAGATCCCTACCAGTTCCGTCGTCCTTTGTTGCAAGGCAAACGAGATCAGGCCGTGCTGGATGCAGTCGCCAAAGCCATTGGTTGGGACAAGCCCGCGGCGGAAGACGTGCATCGTGGCATTGCGGTGGTCGACTCCTATGGAAGCTTTACCGCAGCGGCTGTCGAGCTCTCGGTCAGCAAAGGTTCGGTCATTGATGTCAAACGGGTGGCCGTGGCGATTGACAGTGGCCATGTAGTGCATCCGGATGCAGTCAAGGCTCAGATTGAAGGTGGCGTGATCTGGGGATTGTCGGCGCTGATGTTCGAAGACATCACCATCGAGCAGGGCCGAGTGGTACAAAGCAATTTTGCTGACTATCCGCTCGCACGCATCATGCACGCACCCGAGGTGATTTCTGTACTGGTGCCGACAGGCGGCTTCTGGGGTGGTGTCGGCGAACCGCCGATTGGTGGGGTCATTCCTGCGATGATGAACGCCTTGTTCAAGGCGACGGGCAAGCGTATTCGCTCATTGCCGCTGCGCCATCATGGTTTCAGATACAGGACTTGATGAAGCTGCAAAGCAGTGTAGTGTGAAAAAGTATGCCGTACATGCATGAAAAATGGGCCCCGTGGGGCCCATTTTCAATTTCACCAAAAGCCATTCACGAATGACGAATCAATCGTTATCCTCAGCACCCTCAGCATGGGTCTTTCGGTAATTCAGTGAAGACCACACCGACGCGGCAATGAAGGCGATACCGATCAGGCCCGTGACGATCTCGGGCACGTGAAATTTCATGGTGATGAACATGATGAGCGCCAGAATGCCGATTGCATAATGCGCGCCGTGTTCGAGATAAACATACTCATCCAGCGTGCCCTGCTTGACCAGATAGACTGTGGTTGAGCGCACGAACATGGCACCAATCGCCAGACCCAGCATGATGATCACGACATCGTTGGTGATCGCAAATGCCCCGATCACGCCATCGAATGAAAAAGAGGCATCAAGTATCTCGAGATACAAGAAGCCACCGATGCTGCCGCTCTTGACGACCTTTGCCAGATCGCCACCCTCGGCATCTTCTTTCTCCAGCATGTTGCTGAGAATATCGACACCCACGTAGATAATGATGCCCCATACACCGGCGGTTAGAACGACCAGATGATTGGACTCCTCTGCCAAGGTCAGGCTGCCCAGCACCACCAGCAAGGCGATAAAAATGGGTACTGCCTGAATTTTCCCGTAGCTGGACATTTTTTCTTCGACGTGACCCAGCCAGTGCAGCTCCTTGTCTTCATCAAAAATGAAGTTCAGGAATACCAGCAGCAAGAAGACTCCGCCAAAGGCAGCAACCTCATCATGATGCTTGGTCAGATAAGCCGAAAATTCATGCGGACTGTGCAAAGCAAGGTTCCAGACCTCGGCAGCACCCAGATCGGCCGTCTGCGCAACGATCACCAACGGGAAAAGCAGCCGCATACCAAAGACGGCAACGACGATGCCCACCGTCAGAAACAGCCGCTGCCAGAACTCATCCCAGTTTTTGAGGACCGAGGCATTCACCACCGCGTTATCAAAAGAGAGCGAGACTTCCATGATGCCCAGAATGAGCGCAACCCCGAAGGCAGTGAGTGCGCCTGTGACGCCCCCATGTTCGAAACCCCACCAGGTGGCTAGCGACAGGCAGATGATTGCAACAAAGATGGAACCGCTAAAGTGCCTCACTACAAACCTCCAAAATGTGTTTTTGATCGATGAATCAAGGTAGCTTGATTCACGGCAACGAGAGAATACCAAATCGGGGGGACCAGCGGCCTATGCTTTACCAAAATAAGTCCAGATCGGGGCAGCCAGGCAAGCACTGATTGAATAACACTGCAAACGATTGTGACTTGGAAATGGATGCCAAGCCCTTGATTTCTCAGTCTCCGCGTCACACAGCCGCGCTGGCTCGCCATAAAATCCCGATTCATTCAACGCCCCTAACTCATTGTTATTACTGAAATTTTTCAATCATTTCAGGCGTGAACATCAAACGAGTAAGCGAATAAATTTCCGTATATCCAAATGTCGCTTCGAACACCGGCCCGATGACCCTCGTTGCGCATGATTTGGGCTGATCAAAACAGCCCTTGAAATCCTCAAGGATTTGCACGGTCAAATCCCGGAGCCCATGATTTCATGGGGTCTGCGTTTTTTGTGAGTAGCGCTATAGCTGCCATGCGATCTGCAATCCGACAATTTGATGTCTTCAATGGCGACGCCGACGGTATCTGTGCCCTGCATCAGTTACGGCTGGAGCATCCTGTACAAGCGACACTGATCACGGGTAGAAAGCGCGAGATTGCCCTGCTCGAGCGTGTGCAGGCATATGCTGGCGACAGAGTGACAGTGCTCGATATCTCTCTGGACCGCAATCGCGTAGCGCTCGACGACCTGCTGCGAAAAGGTGTGATCGTCGACTACTTCGATCATCATCAGGCCGGTAGGCTGCCCGTTCATCCCGGTCTGCATGCCCTCATCGATACGACACCCGATGTCTGCACCGGCCTGCTGGTCGATCGTTTTCTGTGTGGACGTCAACGACCCTGGGCCGTGGTCGCTGCATTTGGCGACAACCTCGGCGATCAGGCACGTGCACTCGGTGATGCTGCGGGCATCGACACTGCGCGACTTGCCGTCTTGCAGGAACTTGGCGAATGCCTCAACTACAACGCTTACGGCGACAGCGACGAAGATCTCATCATCCATCCTCGCTTGCTCTACGAATACGTCAGCCGCTACCGGGATCCGTGGAAATTTTTTTCTTGTGAACCGGTATTTGCACGCCTGCGTGCAGCACGTCGGCATGATCTGGCATCAGCACACCAGAATCAGGAATGCATCGAACTCCCCGCTGGCGAGATTGTCCTGCTTCCCGACAGTGCTGCGAGCCGCCGCGCGCGCGGCGCCCTTGCCAATCAACTGGCTACGACCTTTCCCGACAAAGCGCACGCGGTTCTCACTCCAGATCGACAGGATGGCTACACTGTCAGCGTGCGTGCACCCAAGAACCGGCTACATGGTGCCGACACACTGTGCGCGCTGTTTGGCGGCAGCGGCAGACCAGCAGCAGCCGGTATCGATCATTTACCGCGCATACGAGTAACTGCATTTACTGAAGCCTTTGCTGCAGCATTTCAGAATCGTCAGGGCGGCATATCAGTCGCCGTCAAGGCGGTGCCGCGTTCGCTGCCTGCACGGAATACCGTGCAGCCTTTCAAGCCCAGCTGATAAGCCTGATCGAATACATGGCCGTAACGATCGACATCTGCATCCGCAGGCAGCTGCACTGTCTTGGAAATGGATTGATCGACATGCGACTGTAACGCTGCCTGCAGCTTCAGCTGATCCACGGGATCGACATCATGTGCTTCAATAAAACAGGGGGGCAGTGGCGTCTTCTCGCCAAACATCTGTCGAAACTGTGTCCACGCATAATCATGTACCGGCATACGCGTTTCAATACCATCAATGCCCCTGAAGCTGCGATGTCCATGGAATGCCTGCACCGGTTCCAGACCACTGGAGATATTGTTTGCCAGCAGACTGATCGATCCTGCTGGCGCAATGGCCGTGAGATGACTGTTGTGTATACCTTTGTGCTGAATGGCGTCGCGCAGTGCCGCTGGCAGAGAACGTGCGAATCCGCTCTCCAGATATTTCGCAGCGCGATATTGCGGAAACATGCCACGCTCGGACACCAGATCAATCGAAGTCTGATAAGCCGCATGACAGATGGTTTGCATCACGGCAGCTGCCACATCCTGCGCGGCCTCGGAGTCGTAGCGAAGTCCAAGCATGATAAGCGCATCTGCAAGACCCGTAATGCCAAGACCGATACGGCGCGAACCACGCGCTGACTTTCTTTGTGCATTGAGAGGAAAATGGGAGATGTCGATGACGTTATCGAGCATCCTGACGGCGACTGCTGTGGTGCCGGCGATTGCCTTGAAATCAATCTTGGGATGCGTACCGAAAGGATGTTCGATAAATTGGGTGAGATTGATCGATCCGAGATTGCAAGCACCATGGGGTGGCAAAGGTACCTCGCCACAGGGATTGGTGGCGCTGATAGTTTCGGCATACCAAAGGTTGTTAGTGCTCTCGACGCGATCAATGAAGATCACGCCGGGATCGCCAAAGGCAATACTGGCTGCGCGAAGCTTGCGCCACAGCGCACGCGCAGAGACGGTCTTGCTGGCAACGCAAGGCTCGGGGGTGATTGAGCCCGACCATATGCGCTCGCAGATCATGGCGCCCGGAGGTACCGGTCGTCCATCCAGAGGAAAAACCAGTGGCCACAACTCATCTCGCTCGACGGCACGCAAGAAAGCATCGGACACCAGCACCGAGAGATTGAAATACTGCAGTACACCTGGCTCGCGCTTGGCATCAATGAACGCTTCGATGTCCGGATGATCGCAGCGCAAAGTCGCCATCATGGCGCCCCGCCGCACGCCGGTCGAGGCGAGTGCGGCGCAGGCCTGATTCCATACCGGCAGAAAAGACACCGGACCAGAAGCGATATTGCCGGTCTCTCTGGCCAGCATACCTGCGGGACGCAAGGGAGAAAAATCACAGCCGATACCACCACCCTCTTGCAGCGTAATCATGGTTTCGCCAAGTGCTGAAAAAATGGCGTCAATCGAATCGTGCAAGGCACCCGAGACAAAGCAATTGAAGAGCGTGTTGCGCCGCTGGCTGCCAGCGCCAGCCAGAATGCGGCCCGCGGGCAGAAAGCGAAAATCTGACAAGGCTGCTCTGAAACGCTCATACCAGACATCACGCTGATGCAATTCCGGCCCTGACAAAGCCAGCGCCACCCGCGACCAGCTTGCCTGTATGGAGGGCTCATGCACATGACCGTTTTCACTCAGACGATAACGCAACCGCCATACATGGTCGGCAACGGGCTCATACAACAGCGCATCAGTCATGATCTACCCTCAACAGAATCACTTCAGCGCTCCCATGACACTCGCAGCAGGTAATCCTTTTTGTTGTACTGATAGTGCAGTGTGCCGCGATAGGCGTGCTCGAGTGCCTCACCCAGTCCGCGAGCCAGGTGGATATCGGTCGTGGTGACTAACCAGGCATCCGGCTGCTCTTCAATCTGCATGATGCGCTGTAACGGATGTTCCGTTTTTTCGCGCTGCTCATGATGATGCAGTAGCTGCATCAACTCATCACGATGATTTTTTGCAAAAACACCTTTGATCGTCAGATAACCCGCAGGCATGTCTTCCCGTATACGGGCACAGGCAGGACATCTTTCTTTATGCGCCTGCGCGTGTGGCGGCACAGATGACCACTGCCATCGACCTTTCTGATAAGCGGCACCGCAATCACTGCACACCGTTGGCTCGGCGTATTTGCCTCGTTGCTGATAGGGATCGATGACTGCGCCATCAAAAATTTCCCTATGACGTCCCGGGTGAAAGCCTGGAGCAGATCCCTGCGGCGTTTTCATGACAAGACCTCCGAAAGGAAGAAGCACATCCGTACCCACAGGGTAGCCAAGCCCCTATCGAGGTCTTTGCTTCAAAACAAACTGAGGTTCATCAGGGCTGCTAACTTGCGAGAATGTCCGGCGCTGCCGCCGTTCATCTCTCCAGCGTTTTTATTTTGTACCCGTCATCAATGGAACAACCCGATGGATCATGGGCCGCTCTTTTTATCGCGCGAACAAGCCGCTGAACTGCTGGCGCAGGAGCTCATCCGATACAAAGGTCGACATCCGCTGATACTTGCGATCCCCCGAGGTGCAGTACCCATGGGCCGTGTTATTGCGAATCTGCTGGATGGTGAACTGGATATTGTGTTAACTCACAAACTCTGCGCGCCGATGGACCCGGAGTATGCGATCGGAGCGATTGATGAAAGCGGATGGGTTTATATCTCTCCCGCGGCAGCGAGCGCCGGCATCAGCCCATCCTATCTCGAGCAAGAAAAGGAAAGACAACTCGACAGCCTGCAAGATCGACGGATGCGATTCAAGTCTGGTAAAAAATCTGCTGCTGTCAAAGGACGGATCGCGATCGTCATTGATGATGGTCTCGCCACTGGTGCAACCATGATCGCCGCACTGCATGCGATTCGAGCTCGCGAGCCCGCCAAACTGATCTGCGCCGTGCCCGTGGCGCCCTCGGACACTTTGGATCGGGTGTCGCAGTTGGCCGATGAGGTGGTCTGTCTGCAAGTGCCGGCCCACTTCAGAAGCGTTGGCCAGGTTTACCGGGATTTTCCACAGGTTGAGGAAGAGGAAGTTATCCGGATACTTTCGGCACTCCAGTGATACGCCCGGAACTGATGTCTCGATAACAAAAGAAAACGGCCCAGCGTTTTTGGCGCTGGGCCGTTCGTTTGATACTCAATGCTGGTGCGGCTGGCAGGAATCGAACCCACGACCCCTTGGTTCGTAGCCAAGTACTCTATCCAGCTGAGCTACAGCCGCGAAGCCGCAGAGTATACCACCAGAACCGCGCTTTGGGTAAAGCCCGGGGCGGCAATCTTAGGGACGTCTGGACTGGTACAGGTCCTGACCTGCCTCGTTGATCTGCTGCCGCAAGGCTTTCCGTTCCTCGGGTGACAAACGTGAGGAACGTCGTTCGCCTTCCTCGTTACGCTGCCGGTTGTCATCATTGCGGGGGCGCGGCTCGCTCGCGGAGGCCGGTGCCATCTCATGTCGTGGGCGGTTTTCTGCTTTGCCTTGCGCCTCGGCAGCGGCGCTCCCGTGCAAGAGCACGAGTGCAGGCAGTAACAGCAGTTTGCATGCAAATTTCATGGGCGCGATGAGGGTTTTTTTGGCACAAGCGCTAGTGTACGTGGGTTCCGGCGCGTTAATGATCATGAGCCGGTCGAAAGTTTGTAAAGCTTTGTAATTTCGGCCGGGTTGCAGGCATTGGAATTCGTGAAGGACGTTACCATAGCGCCATGCAAACGACAAATACCGTTCCCATCGTCCTCTCCCGGCGCAAGCCCGGGTCGCAAGCGAGAATCCTGGTGGTCGATGATGATGCACGCCTGCGCGACCTGCTCAAGCGCTTCCTGAGTGAGAACGGCTATGCAGTGGCGGCGGCCGCCAGCGCGGTCGAGATGAACCGGCTGTGGATACGCGAACGCTACGATCTGCTGGTGCTCGACCTGATGCTGCCCGGCGAAGACGGTATCTCGATCTGCGGACGTCTTCGGGGCGGCGGCGACAACACCCCGATCATTATGCTGACCGCCAAAGGCGAGGACGCCGATCGTATTGCCGGACTTGAAACAGGTGCGGATGACTACTTGCCCAAACCCTTCAATCCGCGCGAACTGCTCGCACGGATCAGCGCGGTACTGCGACGAGTGGTGCCCGAAGAACTGCCAGGCGCACCATCGGACCAGGTCGAGGTCTATATTTTCGGTGAATTCACCTTTGATTTATCGCGACGATCGCTGACGCAAAATGGCAGAGCCATCGCTCTGACCAGCGGCGAGTATTCGGTGCTCAAGGCGCTGGCCCGCCATGCCAGGCAACCACTTTCCCGTGAAAAGCTCATGGAACTCGCGCGTGGACGTGAATATGAAGTCTATGATCGCAGCCTTGATGTGCAGATATCCCGCTTGCGCAAACTGATCGAACCCGATCCTTCCAACCCCCGCTACATACAGACCGTCTGGGGACTGGGCTATGTATTCATCCCTGATGATCATCCGGCATGAGCCGCGCACCTGAGCGCACTGCACCAGCGCATCAAGCCGGGCTGCGCAGCGGTCTGTTCTGGCGCACTTTTTTTCTGATTGCCTTTCTGATTGCCGCTAGCATGGCCGCCTGGGTGGCGAGCTTTCGTGTTGTGGAGCGCACCCCGCGCGGCGAACAAATTGCGGCACAGGTGACCTCGATCGTCACGATTACGCGCGCTGCCCTGCTCCACTCTGCGCCGGAATTGCGGCGCGAACTGCTGTTTGATCTGGAGAGTACGCAGGGCATACGGATTTATTCTCGCGAAACAGAGGATGTGACCGACGCGATGCCGGACACTGACCTGATGAATGTGATTGAAGAAAATGTACGTCAGCGTCTGGGTCAAGACACGCAATTTGCCGGTGAGGTCAACGAGATACGTGGATTCTGGGTGAGCTTCCGTATCGAGGATGATGATTACTGGCTGATGATGGATCGCGATCGCATCGAAAGTACCTCAGGCATTCAGTGGATAGGCTGGGTGACCGTGACGCTCGTTTTGTCGCTGCTGGGTGCTGCATTCATCAGTCGCCTGATCAATCAACCGCTGGCCCGCTTGTCCTCTGCCGCACGCGCCATGGCTCGCGGTCTGACGCCGGCGCCTCTACCGGATCGGGGTCCGGCGGAAATACGCGAAGCAAATCAGAGCTTCAATCAGATGGTGCAGGATCTGAACCAGGTCGACTCAGATCGCGCCGTTATCCTGGCCGGCATCTCGCATGACTTGCGCACGCCGATTGCCCGCATGCTGCTCGAAGTCGAGATGGCCAAATTGCCCGAGGAGGCACGCAACGGCATGCAATCGGATCTGGCGCAGATGGAAGCAATCATCGGGCAATTTCTGGACTACGCGCGTCCTGTCGAACCAATCGCTTACAGTGATTTCGACTTGTCCGCGCTGCTGCAAAAAATGACAGAAGAGGCAGCGCGTCTGCCCGACCTGAAAATCAACGCATCCATCGATACTGCACTGAGCGCGACAGGCAACTCTACCGACATTGGACGCGTCATCAGCAACCTGATCGAGAATGCCCGGCGCTATGGGAAAACGCCAGATAGCAGCATTGCAGAACTCGACATCTCTGCAAGCCGCGATGGTCGACACATTCGATTGGAAATCGCCGATCACGGCGCCGGATTACCCGAGCAGGAGATACCCCATCTGATGCGCCCATTCACCCGCATGGACACCGCCAGAACTCATACCAACGGTGCGGGGCTCGGTCTGGCGATTGTGGATCGTGTGGTGCAGCGACATCAAGGACGACTGGAAATAAAAAACCGCGAGACGGG